>Ga0208872_1000369_pt1 | contig 35514 bp, 58 predicted proteins | sample CryBogCBH12Aug08_FD_185508 | JGI IMG/M metagenome (GOLD analysis project Ga0208872, IMG submission 185508) | Freshwater microbial communities from Crystal Bog, Wisconsin, USA - CBH12Aug08 (SPAdes) | ecosystem: Environmental > Aquatic > Freshwater > Lake | place: Crystal Bog, Wisconsin, USA...
ATGGCAGAGCTTAACAATCAGATTACTCGTGTGCCATACGATCCTATTAAACCCGTTCATGCAGTCTTTGACTTGGGCTGGGCAGATCATACGGCTATCTGGTTTGTGCAATTTATTGGTATGGAAATACGTTTAATACGTTATATGCAAGCCAATCAGCAGACTATCTCATGGTATTTAGCAGAAATGCAGAAGTTTGGTTATTTCTATGACACGTTATGGTTGCCACACGATGCAGCAGCAAAGAATCTAGGCACAGGCAGAAGTATAGAAGAGATTGTGCGTAGTGCAGGCCATAAAGTTCAGATATTAGATCGAGTGCCCATTGTTGATAGTATTAACGCTGCGAGAACTATATTCTCACGTTGCTATTTTGACAGAGAAAATTGTGATGAAGGCTTACAATGCTTACGTCATTACAAATACGATGTGGCAGAAGATGGCTCATGGAGTCAGAAACCATTGCATGATCAATACTCACACGGTGCTGATGCGTTCCGTATGCTTGGATTAATGGTAAACGAGCCTAAAAAAGTCAAGCCAAAGAAGGTTTATATTGAGCATGGCTCATGGATGGGTTAAAATGGCATTTACAATGAGGGCAAATTATGGCTGAAATCGATACAGATCAAGATAGTCGCATCCAACAAGCGATGGAGTTCTTACGTCAAGTCAATGACATTGATTCTAATAATAGAGCAGAAGCATTAGATGACGTGCGATTTAGTGCTGGCGATCAATGGCCTGTCGATGTGCAAAACAGCCGTATTCTTGAAGCCAGACCTTGTTTAACCATCAATAAAGTTGATGCGTATTGCCGTCAAATTGTTAACCAAATCCGTGAGCAACGACCAAGAATTAAATGTCATGGCATGAATACACAAACTGATGAAAAGCAAGCAGAAATCATTACAGGTATTTGCAGACACATTGAATTACAGTCTGATGCTGACCAAGCCTATATTAATGCAATTGATTACGCAGTTCGCATGGGTTGGGGTTATATTCGTGTGCATACAGACTACATCAAAGACAATAGTTTTGATCAAGAAATCTACATTAAACCGATTGAAAACCCATTTACAGTCTATTTTGATCCTAATTCCATCATGGCTGATGGTTCAGATGCAGAGCGTTGTTTAATTACAACACTTATCCCTAAGAAAACATTTAGTGCAATGTATCCTGATGCTGAGATTGATTCAGGATTTGTCAGTCGTGGCACAGGCGATGTAATTGGTGATTGGATTCAGAAAGAAGAAATCCGTATTGCTGAATATTGGTACACCGTGCGTGAAAGTGTTGTTTTATTACAACTATCTGACGGTTCAAGCATTTACGAAGATGAAGTTGATAAGAAGTTAATGAAAGAATTGGGTGTAGAAGTCATTAATAGACGTGATTCTGTGCGTAAAAAGGTGAAGTGGTGCAAAGTGACCGCAATGCAAGTGCTTGAAGAAGGTGAGTGGGCAGGTAAATATATTCCAATTATTCCTGTTTATGGACAGTCAACTATTGTGCAGGGCAAACATAAGCGTTTTGGGCTTGTGCGTATGGCTAAAGACCCACAACGTATGTATAACTATTGGTCAACTGCATTAACTGAAACAGTAGCGTTAGCACCTAAAGCTAAATGGCTATTGGCAGAAGGTCAAGACGAAGGCCATGAAAATGAATGGGCTCAAGCAAACATCAAGGCGATGCCTGTATTGCGTTATAAACAGACAGATATTGATGGAAGAGCTGCACCACCACCTGTAAGACAGTCACCAGAGCAACCACCAACAGGTGCAATGGCAGCAATGCAATCAATGAATTTAGATTTACAAGCTGTAATTGGTATTTACGATCCAAGCCAATTGCCACAGGGTATTCAGTCAGGTAAGGCAATCCAAGGTCAGCAAATGCAAGCTGATATGACGAATATGCACTATTACGACAACTTAACTCGTTCGATTAGACAAGTTGGTCGTGTTATTTTAGATTTAATACCAAAAATATATGACACACAACGTGCAATGCGTATTATTGGTGCTGACGGTAAGCCTGAAATTATGACCATTAATGAACGCAAGATGGATGAACAAGGTGTAATGCGTATTCTTAATGACGTTACGATTGGTGAGTACGATGTAGTAATGGATACAGGCCCTGGTTACAATTCTAAACGTCAAGAAGCAGTTGATTCAATGATGGCATTATTCCAAGCTGAACCTGCATTGGTACAGGTTGCTGGTGATTTGTTAGTAAGAAATATGGATTTCCCTGGTGCTGACGTTATTGCTGATCGTTTAGCAATTAATAACCCATTAGCCCAAATTGATGATATGTCTGACATCCCACCTGCAATTCAGATGAAACTCAAGCAAGGTGAAGCAACGGTACAACAGATGCAACAACAGATTCAGCAGTTACAGATGATGATTAAACAACGTCAAGATGTTGAGCAAGTCAAGCAAGATAGCGAAACGAAGCGTGAACTCATGCGTCAGACTGCTAAAGCACACGATATTGAGATGCGTAATAAAGAAAAACGCCATGAAGTTGAAATGCGTACTGATACACAGGCACACGATACCGTGTTGAAAACACAAACGCAGATACAAGTTGAAGAATTAAAAGCACAAGTTGCGTTGTTATTAGCAAGAATGGATCACGAACAAGCTAAATTAGCGAGTGCTGAAACAACTGAACGTGCAATATAGTTGTATTTTAACAACAATCGTATTAAGATAAGTAAACGTACCTATGCGTTACATAGGGTAAACCCTTGGAGAATTCCATGTCAGAAGCAACAGTATTAACTAGTGAGAATAGTGCCGAATTTTATGCAAACAAATTAGGTTTAGCTGCCGAACCTGCACCTGAGGCTGTTGAAGAAACAGAGCCAGTCGAGCAAGAAGTTGAGCAGAGTGAACCAATTGCAGAAGAAGAGGAAAAAGTAACAGAAGAACGGAAACCAAATCCGAAACTTGAAAAGAGGTTTTCAGAACTCACAAAACAACGTGAACAACTGCGTAAAGAAGCAGAAGCAGAACGTCAAAAGCGTGAGGAATTGGAAACTCGTTTAAAGGCATTGGAATCACAGGCTGCACCTAGACAGGAGCAGAGCAGAGATGAAAAGCCGAGGCCTGATCAGTTTATCGATGCGTTTGAATACGCAGAAGCATTGGCTGATTGGAGTGCCGAAAACGCTGTAATGAAGGCAAGACAGGAAGATATTGAGCGTAAGAAACAAGAAGAACGTGCAAAAGTTATTGATACTTGGAACACAAGACTTGAATCGACTAAATCAGATTTACCTGACTTTGATGATATGGTGGCATCTAGCGATGTAGTTGTCAGCGATCAAGTACGAGATGCAATTTTAGAGTCCGAAGTAGGGCCACGCATTTTGTACCATTTGGCTGAAAACCCAGAAGTCGCAGAGAAAATCAGTAAATCATCTCTCATTACTGCTTTAAGAGAAATAGGTAAGTTGGAAGCAAAGTTTGAAAAGAACGATGCTAAAGAAGTGAAACCTGTTGCTGTGAAGTCTAAAGCACCTGCACCGATTAGCCCAATTAAAGGCACAAGTAGTGAGCAAGCCGTTGTAACTGATACAGATAAGATGACTTATGCTCAATACAAAGCCATGCGACAAGCTAAAAGGATCAGGTAAAAACTTAATTTATAAAATTGAAAGGTAATCTAAAATGGCAAATAATTTATTAACCATTAGCAAGATCACCAACGAAGCCTTGATGGTCCTAGAAAACGAATTGACTTTTACATCTGAAGTCGATCGTAACTATGATGATCAATTTGCGGTAGTTGGTGGAAAAATTGGTAACACAGTAAACGTTCGTAGACCAGGTCGTTTCATTGGTACTACTGGCCCAGCATTAAACGTAGAAGATTTCAACGAAACTTCTGTTCCTGTAACATTGTCAACACAGTTCCACGTTGACACACAGTTCACTACACAAGATTTGGCATTATCTTTAGATATGTTCTCTGACCGTGTATTGAAGCCAGCTGTTGCTGCTATCGCTAACAAAATTGACCGTGATGGTATGGTTATGGCTACTGCTAACACAGCAAATATCGTTGGTGTTGCTGGTACTCCTCCAACAGGTTTGATTACATATCTAACTGCTGGTGCGTACCTCGATGCTGAAGGTGCTCCTCGTGACGGCCGTCGTGCTTGTATCGTTGAGCCATTTACATCTGCTACTATCGTTGATTCTTTGAAGGGCTTATTTGTGCCACAAGAAGCAATTGGCGAGCAGTATCGTAAAGGTTTGATGGGTCGTGACTCTGCTGGTATGAACTGGAAATTAGACCAAAACGTTGTATCACAGACTTTTGGTACTAACGGTGCTGGTGCTACATCTAGCGTTGCTACAACAACTGCAACTGGTTTTTTAACTTCTGGTTGGGCATCTAGCTCTACTATTAGCATTACTGGTGCTGGTGGTGCAGCTACAAACTTAAACGCAGGTGACGTTATTCAAATCGCTGGTGTTTATGCAGTTAACCCACAAAACCGTCAGGCTTATGGTTCTAACAAGCTCCGTAACTTTGTTGTTAAATCTGCTGTTTCTATTGCTTCTGGCTCTACTGTTTCTGTAACTGTATCTCCTGCTGTTATTACAGCTGGTCAGTTCCAAAACGTATCTATTCCAAGCCCAGTTGCTTCAGCCGCAGTAACACAATTTAACAGCACAGGTGCAGTTTCTCCACAGAACATCATTATGCACAGAAATGCTTTCACACTCGCAGTTGCTGACTTAGAGTTGCCTGAAGGTGTTCACTTTGCTGGTCGTGCTTCTGATAAAGAAATCGGCTTGTCTATGCGTGTAGTACGTCAATACACCATCAATAACGACAGTATTCCTACTCGTTTAGATGTTCTGTACGGATGGGCTCCACTCTATCCTGAACTCGCTTGCCGTGTTGCAGCTTAATTTAGAAAGGAACTATTATGTCTAATCCAGGACCAGCAAGTACCACCACGATACACCCACAAGGCGTTACTTCTAACCAAGCTATTCGTTTGTTAGCAGTAGCAACAGGTGTAAACGTTAATGCTTCAGGCGATACTGTTATGCCTATCATTAACTCTAGCAACTACTCTGTTTATCAAGTAATCGTTACTAACGCTTCAGTTAGCTTAACTACTGCTACTGCTGCTGTTTATACAGCTCCAGCAAAGCAAGGTACAGCTATTGTTGCAGCAGCAACAGCATTATCTGGTAATACAGGCTCAACAGTTGTAAACCCACTTACTGTTGCATCAACAAACACATTAAGTGGTCAAAATCTATACTTCAACGTAGCAACACCACAAGGTGCAGCTGCTACTGCTGACGTATATATTTACGGTTACGATTTCAGCACTTATTCGTAATCAGTTTTAATTAAAAGCCCCCTCTAAAAAAGGGGGTTTTTTTTATTATTTGTTGTATAATTAACCAACCAATTCTGGTTTTCTTTGCAAAGGAAAAATTATGTCTAGCACTACCGTTACTCGTGGAAATGCTCACGAAACTTTCTATATTGCTCCAACTTTGGACAACACATCTAATTCTTTAGCAGCAAACACAACTACTGCTGTTTCTTATAGCGTACCTGGCTTACAAACAACTGATATTGTTAGCATTATTGGTTACAACGGTTCACAAACTGCTGGTGTAGTAATTGCTGAAGCTGATTGTTTAACTGCAAACACATTAACAATTCAATTTGGTAACTTAACAGGCACAGCAACATTAAAGCCTGCTTCTGGTGTTTATTCCATTCAGGTTGTTCGTTTAGAAGGCCCAGCTCCTGTAAACGCTGCGTAAGGATAAATTATGGCAAACGTATCAGCTTATCGTTTTGTTGGCCCAACTACTGCAATTTCAATTTCAGGAACTGCCTCTACATCTGTAACGATTACCCCTAACGGTAACGATCAGATGAATTTCTGTGGATTCTTAAATACAGGTGCTAATCCTATTGCTATTACAATTGCACCTGCAATACCTGGTACGACTACTACTGCTGCGGCTGCTGTATTGCCGACTGGCGGTAATTCAAGTCAGAGCTTTGTATTAGGTGTGGCAATGAGTCAGCCCACAGTATTAGCAGTTCCACCAAGTTTTGCAATTACAGCAATTGGAACAAGTGGCACACTTTATGTGTTGCCAATGGTTGATCAAAACTAAGGAGTAGTTTATGGCTGATCCAGCCAAAACGGTAGATCAAAATCTACTGCCTGTTCAAGCGTATTTTAACTTGGATGGCAGTTTTAACACGTTTATTGGTCAAGGTCAGCCCTTTTACGCTACTGCTAACCCTGTTCAATCAGGGCTTACTATTACAAATAGCACGATTGATAGCACAACTATTGGTGCTACTACGCCATCTACAGGCGTATTTACTAATATATCTACAACTACAGGCTCAATCAGCACAACGCCATCAAGTGCTACTAATATTGCCAATAAGTTTTATGTTGACACGGTTGCACAAGGATTAGGCCCAAAAGCTGCTTGCCAAGTAGGAACTACGGCAAATATTACATTAAGTGGATTGCAAACGATTGATGGTTATACAACAGTTGCTAATGATCGAGTATTAGTTAAAAACCAATCATTAAGCCAATATAATGGTATTTATGTTGCATCTGCATCTACTTGGACTCGTGAAGTTGATATGGATGTATGGTCAGAAGTGCCAGGTGCTTATACGGTTATTTTAAATGGTGGGCAATCAGACACAGGTTGGGTATGTACGGCAACACAAACAGGCACAATTAATGTCACAGCAATGCCTTGGGTACAATTCTCAGGTGCAAACACATATTATGCTGGCACAGGACTGTCGCTTTCTAGCAACACTTTTAGTATTAGTAACACAGGCGTTTCAGCAGGTTCTTATGGTTCTGCAAGTAACACACTTAGTGCTACAGTCAATGCTCAAGGTCAACTAACTTCACTTAGTTCACAAGCAATTTCGATTGCTCCTAGTCAAATTAATGCCACAATTCCTAATTCTGGTCTAACAAATAGCTCAATTACAGTAAATGGCACGAATATTGCATTAGGTGGTAGTGCAACCATAACAGCAACTGCACCTTATGCTTTGACTATTGGCACAGGGTTATTAGGCACAAGTTACAACGGCTCTGCACCAGTCACTATTGCAATTGATTCTACAGTAGCAACATTGACAGGAACGCAGACTTTAACCAATAAAACGCTGACAAGCCCTGTAATTAGCACAATTAGCAATACAGGCACATTAACATTGCCGACAAGCACAGATACATTGGTTGGTCGTGCAACTACAGACACATTAACAAATAAGTCTATATCTGGCTCAACGAATACGCTAACAAACATTGGTAACGGTTCGTTGACTAACTCAAGTATTACGATTGGCTCTACTTCTATCAGTTTAGGTTCGACTGCATCCACGTTGACAAGCGTAACGATGGCAACACCAACCATATCAAGTTACGAAACTTATACTGCTGTTTCTGCCCCTTCTTACAATGCAGGCCGTTTATGGTACGACAGCACACAAAATGCTTTAGCATATTACAACGATGTAACAAACAACACGATACATATTGGCGAAGAAATCCAATTAAAGGTATATAACAATACAGGCTCACAGATCAACGTAGGTCAGCCTGTTTATGTAACATCAACAAGTAGTGGTTACACTTATCCTAACGTAGCTTTAGCGATTGCCAACAGTTTAACGACAGGTAATGTGATTGGTTTGGCTAATCAAAACATACCAAATGGCACAGCAGGGTATGTAACAACTATTGGTTTGATTCAAGGTGTCAATACAGGTAGTTATACAGTAGGCGATACGCTATATTTGTCACCTTATTCTGCTGGTTACTATCAAAACACAATTCCACCGACAGGCTATGCAATCAAATTAGGCACAGTTGCTTATGTCAACTCAAGTAACGGTGCAATTTATGTAAATAAGAGCATTTTAACGGTACAGGCTGGTAATATTAACGGTCAAGTATCATTATCAAACGGTGGCACAGGAGCTAATTTAACGGCATCTGCTGGCGCAGTAGTTTATTCAACATCATCTGCATTTGCTTTAACATCAGTAGGCTCTACAGGGCAAGTATTAACGTCTAACGGCACATCTGCACCGACTTGGTCAACAATTACAGCATCAATTGGTGTTACAGATGATACATCATCAAATGTCACAGAATACGGTTTATTTGGTCGTGTAACGTCAGGCACTTTAGCTACTGTGTATACAGCTAGTACACAGGTTAAATTTAATCCAAGCACAGGTATATTCCAAGCGCCTATATTTAGTGGATCAGGCGCAAACTTAACATCTATTCCTAACGGTGCTTTAACTAACTCAACAATTTCAGGAATATCGCTTGGTTCTAATCTTGCAGCTTTAACCATTGGAACAGGCTTATCTGGAACATCCTATAACGGCTCAACTGGCGTAACCATAGCAAATACTGGTGTAACGTCAATAACAGGCACAGCATCACAAATAACGGCTTCTGCATCGACAGGTGCGGTTACATTGAGTTTACCAAGCACAATTAACGTCAATACTTCAGGAACTGCTGCTAACGTAACAGGAACTGTGGCAATTGCTAACGGTGGAACAGGGCAGACTACGACATCTGCTGCGTTTAATGCTCTAAGTCCTATTACAACAACTGGTGATTTAATTATTGGTAATGGTACTAATAGTGCAACTAGACTTGGTATTGGAACAAATGGATTTGTATTAACATCAAATGGAACAACGGCTTCTTGGTCACCTGTTGTTGCTACAACGGCAACAAATTTGGCTGGTGGAGCAACAGGTTCTGTGCCTTATCAATCAACTACTGCAACTACAGCATTTTTAGCAGGAAATACTACTACTACACCAAATTTTTATACCTCTACAGGAACAGGAGTAGTAGCACAAGCACCAACATTAACAACATCTACAGGTTCAGGTTCAGTTGTATTAGCAACTAGACCAACAATGTCTGTAACAGGTGCAGGATTTACTTTACAAGATGATACTGATAATACTAAACAAGCACAATTTGCATTAGCAGGGTCACAACCTACAGGGACAACAAAAACTTATCAATTGCCTTTATCGGCAGGAACTGGTGTTACATTAGCTGGACTATCAACAACACAAACATTTAGTGGTATAAATACTTTTTCACAAAATGTATCATTTACATCTACAACTGGTGATGTAACAGCCCAATCTTTTACAACTGCGAATTTATTATTAGGTGGGACATCACAAACAGGTAATGTTTATTTAGGTCAATCTACAGCTACTTATAATGTAGGAATTGCTAACGGAGCAACAGCTTCAGGAAAAACTCAAACAATTAATATTGGTAATGCTGCTTTAGCTGGCTCAACTACAACAATTACTATTGGTTCAACTGCTGGAACTTCAACAACAACATTAAATGGTTCTGTATCATTTAATTCTGCAATTAGTGGTGCATTAACGGCTAACACTTTAAATACTCAAGATACTACTTTTACAATAAGTAATGCGACAGATTCAAGCAAAAAAGCAGTTTTTGATTTAAGTGGTTTAACATCATCTACTACTCGAATTTATACACTTCCCAACATATCTGGATCAACTTTAGCAACGCTTGGTAATCTTGCACAAACATTTACTGGTGCAACATCTGTTTTGCCAACGACTGCATCTTCTACTATTACATTAGGCTCTACAACAAGTACAGGTGCAATTACTGTAGGGCAATCAACAGCAAATCAAACGGTAAATTTAGCAACTGGAGCAACAAGTACAGGAAATACAAAAACTGTAAATATAGCAACAAATAGTGCGACAGGTTCTACAACAAATATTACAATTGGCAGCACATCAGGCACATCTTCAACTACATTAAATGGGTCTGTTACAGCTGCTGGAAGTATAATTTATATTGCACCATAATGTTTGATTGGAAAATAACTAAAATTTCTACAGAAAAGGGTGCAATTATACACGCTCATTATGTGTGTAAGTTGATTAATGATCCGTATGAGGTTGCAACAGAAGGAAACTGGTATTTTTCAGATAAAATTATCAAAAAGCCATTAGAAGAGATAAAAGAGCAAGACATTGCAGATTGGATAGAAAAAGAATCTATGCAAAATGGTGTAAGTACAATAAAATTAAGGTTAGAGGAACAGATGCAGTCTTTACAAAATGATCAAACTGTGAGTTTACCTTGGCTGCCAAAAACATTCAAACTTAAGGATTAAATCATGGGTCAAATTGTCTTTCAAGCAACGCTAGGTGGTCAGACTGCTCTGGTAGGGCAAAACACATCTTCTAGCTTTTCTTTAAATCTACCTTTAGCAAATGACACTTTAGTCGGGAAAACAACTGTAGATACATTAACTAACAAAACTTTAACAAGTCCAACATTAACAACTCCTGTTTTAGGAACTCCTGCATCAGGCACATTAACAAACTGCACAGGTTATACAACTGCAAATTTATCTGGAACTATATCTAATGCACAATTGACAACAATAGCAAATACTCCACAAGTAACTGTATATACTTCAGGATCAGGAACTTATACAGTTCCTACAAATGCAAGATATTTAATTGTTGAAATAGTTGGTGGTGGTGGAGGCGGTTCAGGCGGTGGTGGAGCAGGATGGGGTGTTGGAGGTGCTGGAGGAAACTCAACGTTTGGAAGTGGAATAACAGTTACTGGTGGTGGAGGAGGAGCTGCTCCATTTGGTGCAGGTGGTTCTGCTGGTAGTGTAACTATTTCATCAGGTACTTCTATTGTTTCTATTGCTGGCGGTGTTGGTATGTCTGGCGATTTTAATGGTGCAGGAACGTCTGCATCCCCTGCTACAGGGGGTATGGGTGGTGGAACAACTTTAGCTCAAGGCGGTTCAGGCGGTGCTTATGTTCAAGCAGGAGTTAATGGTGTTGCTGGATCTGGTGGCGGTGGTGGAGCAGGTGGAACTGCTGTTGGGTATATTTATGGTGGTAATGGAGGCGGTGGTGCTGGATATGCAAAAGTATTAATTACGTCACCTTCTGCAACTTATTCTTATGCAGTTGGTGCTGCTGGTTCTGCAGGAACTGCAGGTTCTACAACTAATTGTGCTGGCGGCGGTGCAGGTGGACCTGGATTAATTTCTGTAACTGCTTATTTTTAAGGAAAAATTATGCAAAGATATGCAATTATTGATGGTATTAATGTTGTTAATGTAATTAATTACGAAACCCCTCCTGATCATCCTTTACCAGGATTAGATTCAAAATATATAGCTGTAGAATCTGACGTGGCTAGTCCTGGATATACCTATGTTAATAATATTTTTACACCGCCACAACCTTATCCATCATGGATATTAGAAAATAATGTGTGGATTGCACCAATACCTGCACCAAATAACGGCCCTTGTATTTGGAATGAATCTTTAAAATCATGGGTGACTGTTTAAATGACACAACCTATTGACATTATTTCTCGTGCATTAAAAGACATTGGTGCTTTAGAAGCTGGGGAAACTCCTACGCCTGAAGCGGCTCAAGATGCTTTTGATATGTTGAATGACATGATTGATCAATGGTCAAATGAATCGCAAATGGTGTTTTATAAGACTGAGATTGTATATCCAATTACATCAGGTGTAACTCAATATACAATTGGCCCAGGCGGCACAATTGGTTCAATATTTACAGGCACAATAGCTGGCACAACATTAACTATTACAAGCATCTCTAGTGGAGCTGTAGCATTAGGTATGACGTTATCAGGTACAGGAATTACTTCTGGCACAAAAATAGTAGCATTTAACTCAGGTGCTGGTAACAATATTAATGAAGCAGGAACTTACACAATTAATATCAATCAAACTGTATCGTCTACTACAATCAACGCTTATTACGAACGGCCATTATCTATTAATAGTGCTTTTGTTCGTATTAATACAAATAGTAATGGTCAACCTATCGTTAATGGTGGACTTGATTACTTAGTCGCTATTTTAAACGTAGAAGATTATGAAATGATTGGTTTAAAGACTTTATCAGGGCTTTGGCCTAAAGCTCTTTACTATCAACCTAGCGAAACTTTAGGCAATATTTATGTATGGCCAAATCCATCGCAAGGTGAAATGCACATTTTTGCTGACACAGTATTTTCAAGATTTGTGACAATGAATGACACATTACAATTGCCACAGGGCTTTAATATGGCATTAAGATGGTGTTTAGCAGAACGTCTAATGCCTATGTATGGTAAAGCATCACAAACGCAAATAGCGATGATTCAAGCGTATGCTGCTCAATCTAAGAGTACGTTAAAGCGTACAAATATGAAGCCAATTCAAAGTGCTAGATTCCAAGATGCAATGTTGTCAAGCAGACAAAAAGATGCTGGTTGGATTTTATCAGGTGGATTCTTTAGATAGGAAAATGAATGCCAGATTTTGGATTTGTTGGGCCAAGTTATGTTGCTCCAAGCATTTATGCAAATGCAGAGGATTGCATTAACTTTCGACCTGAGATTGATCCTACAAAACAGGCTGGTGATCGTGGAGTAGTTGCTTTATATCCCACGCCAGGATTAACATCACAAATTAAATTGCAAAATACTGCTCCTGTACGAGGTATGCGTACCGTATCAGGTGGTCAGTATATGGTTGCAGTTTGTGGTCAATATGTTTATGTTATTACTTCAAATCTTACGCCTACTTTAGTTGGACAATTAAATTCATCAACAGGCCAAGTAGGTATTACTGATAACGGATTAAATGTCTATATTGTAGATGGAACTTATCGTTATACATGGCGAATATCTAACCCTGCTTCTGCACAATTTATAGGTTCAGTTACAGGCACAACTCTAACTGTAACATTGATGAAATCTGGCACAATTGCGGTTGGTCAGTCATTGTTTGGTGTAGGCGTTTCATCAGAAACAGTTATTACGGGATTAGGCACAGGCACAGGTGGAACAGGTACTTATACAATTAATATTTCTCAGACAGAGCCATCAGAAGTATTTAATAGTGCAGCAACTGGTACAACTTTTACAGGTTCAATAAGTGGAACAACTTTAACGGTGTCAGCCGTTTCAACAGGGACAATTTATATAGGACAAACAGTTCAAGGTTCAAGTGTTACTGCAAATACAGTTATTACAGCTCTAGGAACTGGATCAGGTGGCACAGGAACATATACAGTCAGCAATAGTCAATCTGTTGGCTCTGAAACAATGTATGGGTTAAATTTTAGTGTTATTCCTAGTTCAGATGGTGCATTTACAGGTGCAGATGTAGTAGATATTGTTGATAACTATTTTATTTACAACAATCCTAATACCCAACAATGGGCAGCTTCTAATATTTTGAGTCCAATTACTTATTCATTAAGTTTTGCTAGTAAGTTTACAGGCCCTGATAATCTTGTATCTTTAATTGCTGATCATGGGCAAATCTATTTATTAGGTGAGCAAACATCGGAAGTTTGGGCAGATGCTGGCACATTCCCATTTGCGTTTCAGCGTATTCCTGGTTCATCAAGTCAGCATGGTATCGTTGCTAAGTTTTCCGTTTCACGAGTTGGTAATTCGTTTGCTTATTTAAGCCGTAATATTCGTGGTCAGTCCCAAATTGTATTAATGAACGGTTATTTTCCTGAACGCATTTCTACCCACGCTGTAGAAAATACTTTAGTCAACGCTTATGTAGAAGATGCAGTAGCGTGGACTTATCAGCAAGAAGGTCATGAAGTTTATGTTATTTCATTTCCTACACTTGATATTACTTGGGCATACGATGTTAGCACGGGAATGTGGCATAAGTGGTTATATTGCGATAATTTTAATAATTACCATCGTCACAGGGGTAATTGCATTGCTAACTTTCAAAACATGGTATTGGTGGGTGATTGGGAAAACGGCACAATTTATGAACTTGATCCTACTAACTTTACAGACAATGGGCAAAACATACGCAGATTGCGTAGAGCACCACATTTAGTTTCAGATTTTCAACGTCAATATTTTGATGAATTACAAATCCATTTCCAACCAGGCGTAGGAACTACAGGATTATCTAATTCAGGATTTAGTGATTATATTGAAAGCCCATTTACTGTAACTGCAAATCAAACATATTATGTGCCGAGTGGTTCAACCATTCTTTTAGGAACATTAGCTACTATTAATCAAGATACACAAACAACAAACCCACAGGCTATGTTGCGTTGGTCAAACGATGGTGGTTCAACATGGTCAAATGAACATTGGGTAAGTATTGGTAAAGAGGGTAAATATAAAAATCGTGCCATTTGGCGTAGACTAGGAACAGCTCGAGATCGAGTATTTGAGGTTGTGGTAACTGATCCTGTTAAAGCTGTAATTGTTTCTGCAAACCTCAAAGCAAGCGTAGGTGAGTCATGAGCAATTATATTGTTAATACCAATACTCCATATCCACAAGTTGAATTTTTAGATGTGACAACTAAAAGACCAACAAGGGCTTGGCAACAGTTTTTCTTAAATTTATTAAATTTTGGCAGTTCATCAACAGCTACAGCAGGTTTAGCCACTTTGCCGAGCAATCCTGTAGGTTTTATGCTAGTAACGGTGAACGGTCAACAATATAAAGTGCCTTATTACAATGTCTAACGCACTTAAAATATTATACGAATCTATCAAACATCGTACATCATTAGATTACGAGGAGTTTAAAACATTGTTAGATGATTGGATTAAAATACCATTGTATGAAAACAACACTTTAGTGGGTTGTGTCATACAAAAAGACAATGAAGTGCATATAGGTTACAAAGAGCAACCTAAATCGTCAATTAGAAAACATTTAAAAGAAACATTAAAAAAAATATTAGATCAATATGGTTTTGCAATGACTGCGGTTATGGATGACAACGAAAAAGGTTTAATTTTTTGTAAACGGCTAGGATTCTATGAAATTGCAAGAGAAGGTAGTAAAATTATACTAAAATGCGACAGGTGCAAATATGTTTAAAAAAATCTATGCTAGTAGGGCACAAACACGAGCAATGGGCTTATTTGACCCTATTGGCGATCCTTTTGGTGGTGTAGCTTATGGTGAGCGTAATGATCCTGTAACAGCAGGAATTGTTGTAGGTGGTTCATTATTAGGTGGTGCAATTCAAGGTAACGCTGCACAAAAAGCGGCGCAAACACAAGCTGATGCAAATGCAAGAGCTCAACAGCAATTATTAGAAACAGGTCAACAGGCAAGTCAAGTATATCAACCTTACCAACAATTAGGTCAAACAGGTATAAATGCTTTAAATCAAGCAATACCTGGATTATCTACTGCACCAAACGTGTATCAGCCACAAGCTAATTACACGCCAATGACTAATGCAGATTTAAACGCACAATTAGCACCTAATTACGCATTTCAATTACAACAAGGTCAAGGTGCATTAAATCAAGCTGCAAATGCGGCTGGTGGAATGGTTGGTGGCAACGCTTTAAGAGGCCTACAAGACTATACACAAAGTTTTGCGGGTAATGCGTATCAAAATGCTTTAAATAATTATATGGCTCAATACCAATTAGGATTAAGTTCTAATATGGGCCAACAAGCACAAGCCTACAATCAACAAACAGCTAATCAAACAAATATATATAATCGTTTGGCTGGTATTGCAGGAATTGGTTTACAAGGTGCAACAGGAGCTGCAAACGCACAACTTGGCACAGGCTCTAATATTGCTCAACTTACACAGGGAATTGGTCAAGCTCAAGCAGCAGGGCAAATCGGCCAAGCTAACGCTTATGCAGGTGGTATTAATAATTTAAGTAATTATGCTTTATTATCTAGTTTAAATAGACCAACATCTAATCCTAATGTTTTACCTGGGTAATCGGAGATTAATATGGCAGATTTTAGAACCGATACAAGTGCAATTAAGGTAGAACCCCAAAAAGGTATGTCTTTAGCCGATATGTTAAATATTCAAAAATCATCTTATGAATTAAGTAAGTTGAAGGAATTGTATCCTTCTATGATTTCTGAACAACAAGCTAAATCAAAACTTGCTGGAATACAAGCAGACGTTGCAGAACAAAAAGCTCCAATTGAAGTGCAATCTGCGAGTACACAATTAAATACACAACAACTAGAAAACATCAATAAACACGCTAATAATACAATTAATTCTATACAAAAATTATTTACTAAGCCAGATTTAACTACAGAAGATATTGTAAAAGAAGCTACTGAGCTAAATAAAATTCAGGGTGGTACGCCACAATCATTAGCGATGGTTTTACAAAGTTTGCCAAAAAATGCAACTAAAACACAATTACAATTTTGGTTGGCACAAAAACAATTATCAACAGTTGATGCTTTACAACAAATAGAAAAACGCTACCCATCTCCACAAATGCAAAATCTTGGAAATGTGGTTGTCCCTGTTCAAATGGGCAATCAAATGCTTACAGGTCAAGCACCAGGTCAGCAAGTTGGAATGGCAAGCAAATTAGGTTTAGGCCCATCAACAGAAGTAACGGCAACAGAAAATGATCCAAGTGGATTACCACCAGGAACTAAATATTATTTAGGTAGTGATAGTAGACCAATTGTATCTGGTAATGCTCCACAAACAACTACACAACTTGAAGTGGGTAATAAATTAGTTAACGAGGCAAGAGAAGCTGCAAAAACTGCTTCAATTAATCAATTCCAATCTAATCGAATTATAAAATTAGCTGGTGAAACTAATGTAGGTACTGCTTCTGAAATTTGGCGTGAAGTGCAAGGTGGAACTTCTATTGTGCCTTGGACTTCTGATAGTGCTTCAAATTACGATAAATTAGGCCATGTTCTTGCACAACAAGTTCAAACAACTGCACAACAACCAGGAATTAATGGTACAAATGCAGGTCAAGCATTATCTGCTGAAGTTTCAGGTAATAGAAAATGGACTAAAGAAGCTATTCAAGATACAGCAAGAATTAATAGAGCAGCAGGTGAGGCAACTTTATTGTATTCACAAGGTATTAACAATGCTTACAAATCAAAAAATCCTCAAAAAGCAATTGATTATCAAAATAAATGGAATCAAACGCTTAATATGGATACACTACGTTTGTTGGATGCTTTTAAAAACAAAAGTGAAGATTCTGAAGGATTTAAAGCATTGGTTAAAGAATTTGGCGGCCCTAAATCAGAAAAATTTATATCTGCTTCAAAGCATTTAGATAAAATAAATGAATTGATTACTAAAGGCGAATAATGGCTGAAATTACATCTGCTGATTTATTAAAAGAAGGTGGTTATAATGGCCCAATCGAAACGCCTACAGAATCTTCTTTTCCTAAAATAACCACTAAATTTGGTTATGTTAAAACTTACAAAAATTTAAACAAAGATCAAGTTTCGCATTTGATTATTCATCATACTGGTGGATCAAATCCAGAAAGTGCTTTAAATTGGTGGAAAAATCCTGAATCTGGTGGCGTAGGAGCACATTATGTTGTTAATGCTGATGGCTCAATTATTCAAACAGCACCATTAAATAAATCAACAGGTCACATTTTGCCAGACTTGGCAACAAAAAAAATAAACAATGCTTCAGCAATTGGAATTGAAGTTGTAGCACCTAGCGATAAAGATGTAACCCCTGCTCAACAAGATGCCGTATTAAATTTGTATAAAAATACAATTTCACCTGTTTATCCTAATATTAAACCTGAAAATATTTTAGGTCACGGACAAGAAGCAAAAGGTTATACAGGTAAACATGCTAGAGACATTTCTGAAGGTGCAACTGTTGTAAATTATGTAAGAAAAAATTTACAAAATCCAGAAATGGCATTTAATACAAATTTAGTTAAAAGCGAAGATTTGTTAAATTATGCAGAATCACCTGAAATGCAAGAAAAAAATCAATCTAAAGTTAATGCAGGTTATGGGCAAATATTAAAAAATACAACGTCTAATTTAGTTAATCCTCGTTTTGTAGCACAAGATTTGGCAGCAAAAGCAGATTTGGCGTATGGAGTTGTGCCAGGTGCAATTAATTTTGTGGGAACGCCATTTGCAAAATTAGCAAACGTGGGTGGGCAAGCAATTAATGCTATAACAGGTCAACCTACTGTTAATCCACAAGTAGGCACACAGGCATTATCTAATTTAACTGAAACAATGCAAAATCCTGTTGGTAAAGCATTTGGTATTACACAAGAACCAGCATACAAAAATGAAATAGCAAATCGGATTGCAAACACTATTGGTAATGTTGTTGGTTTGCCTATTGATTACATAGCTAAAAAAACAGGTTTACCAAAAGAAGATATTGCATGGTATGCAAATGCTGCAGGTATTAAATTAGCACCTGCCTTAAAAAAGGGTTATACAGGAATAAGTGAAGAATTACAACGCACATTTGAAAACAAAAAACCTACAGTAACAATTGAAGGCGCAAATTATCATCCTGAACTTGATACAGAATCAAATATACCTAGATTTATTGAAAAAGAAGTTACTGTTCCTAAAGATATTTCACATTTAACCCCTGAAGAATTAGATCAATGGTTTGAAAATCCACAAAAAATTACAGGCACAGTAACAAAAACCAGATTAATGCCTAATCCTGAGCATCCAGAATTTAAAACACCTACTAGAAATATTGATGTTATAGAAGAAAACCCAGCATTGCCTACTCAACCTTTAGATGTTGGTACAAAATCTCAAAGACAAAAACTTTTAGAAGATATTGGCATTGAACGTATTAGAAACTCAGCATTAGAAGGTGATTATAAAAATGCTAGTTCACAATACATTACATCTAAAGCAGATAATGGCCCGTATGCTCAAGGTATGGGCGAACAAATACAACATGAAAAAGATGTATTAACAAATCATTTTGGTGGCGTAGAATCAGAACTTGGTGGCACAGTACCTAGACGAGGCACATCATTTGAAGTGTCTGATGAAATGCAACGTGGTAAAACAGTAAAAACTGCGTTAGAAGAAGCACAAGAAGCACATCAAAAGAAAACAACTGAATTATATAATAAAGCACACCAAGAAACAGGTGCAATACCTGTTGAATTAAATAATCTTAAAAATTATTTAGATAAAAACTCAAATTTTGTTCATGCCCCTGAAAAAACTTTACGAAAAGGAATTAATGATTATTTAAATGAACAGGGTTTATTAGATGAAACTGGTGAAATTAAGCCAATGACAGTTGGTCAGTCTGAACAATTGCGTAAATTTATTAATAAACAATATAACTATGAAACAAAAAACAAAATTGGTGATCTTGTAAATACAATTGATGACGATGTTTTTAAAAATGTTCAAGGCCCAACGTATGAAGAAGCTAGAAAACATTTTAAAGCAGGCAAAGAAATTTATGATAATCCAAAGGCAATTAAAAATTTATTATCAGATGAAGGCGTAAATCAAAAAATACCTGATGAAAAAGTTATCAATAAAATTGCCACGTTAGATGAAAGTCAATTTGGCCATTTAATTAACACATTAAAAGAAACAGAAAAAACACAAGCATTAAGCGAAATTCAAACTGCACTAGTAAATCGAATTAAAGAAGCAGGACAATCTGAAATTGGTGAACCATTTAATGCTAGAGCTGCCGCTAAAGAACGTGCAAAATTATCGCAAAAATTAAACATTGCCTTTGCTGAAAATCCTGAATTATTAGATAAAATAGACAAAGGAATTGAAGCGGGAAATATTTTACATATACCGACAAAATATCCTGGGGCTGCAGTTCAAACTAATTTGTTAAAAAATAAATTTGGCGAAATAGCCTTGCAACGAGCAGGAACAACAATTGGTGCTGGAATGGGTGGTTTTGTTGGTGGCCCAATTGGTGGTGCTATTGGTGCAGCAGGTGGTGAATTTTTAGGCGGTAAAGGTGCAACAAGATTAAAATCTGGCAGACAAACTAAGCAATTACAAAAAGAAATTACGCCAACAGGAACAAAACTTTCAGATATAGGAAAATAACATGGCTGTTTTATTATCACCAATTGGAAATGGATTTCAATTTCTAACCACAACTGGATTGCCGTTAAATGGTGGGTATATTTATACTTATCAGGCAGGTTCAACAACTTCTTTAACTACTTATTCAGACGTTAATGGATTAATACCAAATGCTAATCCCATTATTTTGGGAACTGATGGCAGACCTCAAACTGAAATATGGTTAACACAAGGGTTTTCTTATAAATTCATATTAACTGATTCTAGTAATAATCAAATACAAACGTATGATAATCTTTATGGAATTTTGCAAACTGCACCAGCAGTATCAGGAACAGTTCCTAGTGGATTAATTGCTATATGGTCAGGTTCAATTGGCTCTATTCCAAGTGGTTGGACATTATGTAATGGTCAAAATGGCACACCAGATTTAAGAAATTCATTTATTTTGGGTGCGGGCAATAGTTACGCAGTAGGTGTAACAGGTGGTTCAACAGATGCAATTGTGCCAAGTCATACACATAGTGCAACATCTAGCTCTAGTGCAAGTTCAAGTTCAACAGCAACAGTTACTGATCCTGGTCACTTTCATAGTATTGATGCTGGTGGAACAAGTCCGACTGGTGGCTCACAAGCAACTGGTAGTGGAACAATACAAACAAGTGTGGCAACTTCTACATCTACAACAGGCATTTCAGTTGGTGTGGCTACTACAACATCTGTATCTACTTCAACAACGATAGCAACAACAGGTACAAGCGTTACTAATGCCAATATGCCGCCATACTATGCTTTAGCCTTCATTATGAAAACATAGGTATGGATATGACTGAAATCGATCCAGTAAAAATTGGCGTTATGTGGCAAAAAGTTGAAGCTATGGAAAAAGAAGTAGCTGAAATGAGAAGCGACATTAAAGAATTACTTGCAATGGCCAATAAAGGTCGTGGTGGGTTTTGGGTTGGTATGATGGTTGTATCAGGGTTAAGCACATTGATTGGTTATTTTACACACGTTTTTGCGAATAAATAATGTGGAAAATGTTATTGCACAAGGCACAAAACAATTAGCTTCTAGCTTAAATGAAGCTAGGGAAGCAGGTAAAAGCCTAACAAAAAGCATTGAAAACATTCAGCATGATGGTGTTGAGGTAGCACAACAAGAATTAGAAGCAAGAAAGCGTAAAAAATTAATTCAAGAAGCAAGAGAAAATTCTTTAATTTACAAAGCAATTAATGAGTATGAATCACAAAAAGCATTAATTATTGCCGAAAACAAAGCTGAAAAAGAATTTAAAGCTAAGTATGGCGAAAAAGAATGGAATAAAGTTTTAGAATTAAAAACGCTTGTAGAAAAAGAACAAAAAGAAAATGCCACATATTATGGGCATAAATTGCGTGATGTAAAACGTGTGCAATTATATTGTTTTTTAGCTGCATTTGTTGTGACGTGTATGCTTTACTGGGCTGGTTTAGTATGAACTGGGCAAAGTATTGGTTTGCTGTGTTTATATTTGAAGTATTTATTTGGTCTTATATTTTATTTTTAGATTGGGAAATACGGCAGTTAACTAAGAAACCAAAGCCAATCCGATTTAAAATGATTAGAACCGTAACGGAAGAACGTACTAAAAAGGATATCGTTTGTGGATGATGAAACATTTAAATTTTGGATGGTTTGGGCGATAATATGTTTAATGATAATTACATTATTAAAGGAGTAGTATGGATTGGTTAGCACAAATTGCACCAGGTATTGCAACTGCTCTTGGTGGCCCATTAGCAGGTTTAGCAGTCACAGCCATATCTAAAGCTCTTGGTGTAGATGAAAAAGACGTACAGTCAACTATTGAGTCAGGCAAATTAACTGCTGATCAATTAGCATCTATTAAACAAGCTGAAATTGAGTTGCAAAAACAAGCAAATGAATTAGGTTTAGACTTTGAAAAGTTAGCAACAGATGATCGCAAATCTGCTCGTGAAATGCAAGTTGCTACAAAATCTGTTATTCCTGCTGTGTTGGCTATTGGTGTAACAATTGGATTCTTTGGCATACTGATTGGTTTAATGACTGACAATGTAACCAAGTCAGATGCTTTACTTTTAATGTTAGGCTCGTTAGGCACTGCTTGGACTGCCATAGTAAGTTTTTATTTTGGTTCTTCACATTCTAGCCAAGGTAAAGATGAAATGATTTATAACTCTACACCATCAAAATGACTGAAGAACAATTAACTAAATTAGGTATTGATAAAAAATGGTTACAGCCATTATTAGACACTTTTGCTAAATTTGACATTAATACACCATTAAGACAAGCAGCGTTTGTTGGTCAATGTATGACTGAATCTGGCAATTTTAATCATCTAGAAGAAAATTTAAACTATTCTGCTGTAAGAATTACGCAAGTATGGCCTAGAATACCTTTAGCCAAGGCACAAGAAGCAGTTGCAAAAGGTAAAGCTGGAATTGCTGAATTGATTTATGGTCATCGTGATGGATTAGGAAACACTAAAGATGGTGACGGTGGATTATTTTTTGGTCGTGGATTAATTCAATTAACTGGTCGTGCGAATTATACAGCATTTGCTAATGCGATTGGTAAGCCTGAAATTATTGAACATCCTGAGTTGTTGGCAACGCCAGAATATGCTGCAATGAGTGCAGGTTGGTTTTGGAGTGCCAACCATTTAAATCAATTCGCAGATAATAAAGATTATGTTACGATGACTAAACGCATCAATGGTGGAGTTCTTGGACTTAATGAAAGAATTTCACATATCAATCAAGCATTAACTATTTTAGGATAATATATGGCTACTAAATTTAAAATTGAAGGCAAACACTACGAGTCTAAAAAAGGACATTATGTAGTTGAACGTGAGCATGAGAAAAAAGAACACAATGAACTTGTGCGTTTAGAAAAAAAACTAGAAAAGCACATGAGTTTACCTGCTGATAAGGCACATCCTTCAGATCAGAAAGATGCACCTTTGCCTAATATGCGGAAATACTAAAACCTAATAAGTTTTACTACTTTATAAGGTAATCCATGTTTTGTAAATGTATTGCCTACAACAGTATTGCGTGAATCGTTATAAACCCATTTTTTATCTTTGTACGGTGGGTTGTCATTTGTATATTTAGATTCTGGATGTGGTTTCATTTAGGCTCTCCTACGCATTTATAAAGTTTGTAAGATTTACTTGGATGCCACTTATCTAAGAACGTATAACCCTTTTTACGCAGTTCTCCGACCCTAGTTGCTAGTTTCATACCACCACCAGACTCTAATGCGTCTATAGGGCTTATCCAGCGTTTCTTGGCTATCTTTACAATCACTTCATATTGACTCATATATTTCCCCTTATATTAAACTACGACATTGACGAATTACTTCTTGAGGTACATCTACTGCTGTTGGAAAAGTTGCCATACGACAATCGTAAACAACTTTTTTACTTACTAATTGATTAAATAAAATAATAAATGCAAACAAAAATAAACCTATACCAAAAGAAAATCTAATCATTTCTCACTCGCTTTCTTAAACTCAACTACATATGTTGTGTCTTGCGCTGGCTTTTTGTGTATTTGCATACCTAAATGATTTGCTATTTTTTGCACTACATCTCTAAGTGGGGCAACGGGTCTTTCACCCATAAAATGCCAATAGTCGTCTGTATAATATGTTGTTTGATGTGCTAAAAAGTCTATCCTATTTCTTAGTTCACGCAGTTCTTCTTTACAGTTACACCCAAATAATTTTTTCATTTCTCACTCGCTTTCTTTAGTATTGCTCTTGCAAAATCTAAAACATTTTTATTTGTTAAAACAATTCCTAGTTTTATTGCACCAATAAAATGGTTTTTTACTGCTTCAATTATTTCTTCATCTGTTAGTTCATTTTTTGTCATTTTGTTGGCCCACCTAAAAGTTGTTTTTCAAGTTCTCTCATTTGTTGGCTTGTTTCTTGCATCATTAGTTGTTGCTTATCTAATAATGCCATTGCAGCTTCAAATTGAGCTTTCCAATAAGCGATTTGTTGATCATAACTCTCCATCGTTCCATGCCCTTTCTGCTTCTAAATAAGCGGATTTTTCTCTTGATTCAAACGAAATGTAATACAATAAACGACCTAACTTTTCAAAGGCTTGTGCTTGTAAATATTCTTGAATACTCTCTGCTTGTTCAGCAGATGCACTATAAATATCGTCAGAAAAGTTTTCGAATAATGTGTGGTTGTAATCATCATTGTGATTCTTTAAATGTTTAGCAAACGATTCAATCGTATCTTCTGCTGCTTCACGATTTTCTGTTTCGCTATCGTAAGATAACCAGGAGTCAAAGTTATTCATTACAGACCCCCTGTCTTGTAAATATAAACTGCAAACGGTAGACCAAACATCAGCATAAAAGCTATCAATGATTCTAAAAATGTTTTCATTTAATTCCCCTTTAAATAATTAATGTTTACTACAACTACAGAATAATTAAGTTTTGTTAATAATGCAAGTAAGTATTTATACTAAGTTGCAAAAATACGACAGTAGGGAAGTCTGGGAGAGCGTGTGAAGGAGCTCAAGGGGAAAAAGCTCACTCCCCCAGACTAGATAATTCAAGGCCATTCTTTAATCTAAAAAACACTAATAAACATTGAAACATCTTCCAACCCTTTTGTAAATCTTCTTGGCTAATTTCATGTATCTGAGTTTCATCTTCTGATACATAAACAATAGCACATCTAGCAGTAGGCATATTTAATCCATACGCATACGCAATTAGTTGTAAAATATGTTCATCATAAACCGCAGCGTTTTTAAGGGATTCCTTTGTCTTAAAATCCACGACAATGCCCTCTTTCGAGTGCAAGTCGCACTTACCTGCGTATCCAAGTGGGTGTGCAAAGCTCTCTTCTGTAATCCAAAACTGATCACCAAAGTGTTCTCTTAATGACTTTTCTGTACGATATGTATAGCTAGGGTACTCAGGCATATACACTTGATTAAAATACAACTCAAGCACATTGTGCATATTTGTACCACGATTTCTTGCATCCTTACCTACGCTGCGAGAATCTTCTATTACACGCTTTAACCAATCGGCTTCAGGCTCATTTTCTTTACGAGGCAATGTCAAACTAGCAAGCAATACTTGTTCTTGAACCCAACGCTGTAATCCTGGCTTATCAAGCAAACCAATAACAGTTGTAACCGAAGGAAGTAAACCTAATTTTCGTGCATCTGTTACTCGTGTTGCTCTTTCTTTACCGTTAGCTCCAATAATGGTATAAAAAGGTTCGCCATTAGCTTTATACCAATGACCACTATTTGATTCGTATGAAACTATCATATTTTCCCCTTGTATGATATTTTTAAAGTGAATACTACAACCCATGCTGACGCATGAAATTTACAACAGGTCAGTAATTAATTAACGATATACAATATTATCTGACCAATCGACTGCACGTTGCACAACTTGATTTACAAAGCGAGCCAAACCCACTTGATCAAATTGATACACAGTACGTTCTTCATCTACACCAAACGGCTCGATGTAAGTGTCAGAGCAATTTCTTGCATATTCACGAATCATAGCATCCATTATGTCACCTATTTAAAAAGGCACATCGTCATCTAAATCACCTAAAAACGAAGAGGCTTTAGTGCTAATTTCCCCACGTTCTTTTGGCGGCTCTTGTGCTGCTTTACTACCCAACAACTGCAAAACTTCACATTTAATTTCTGTTGAAAATTTTTCAACTCCATTAGAATCTTTCCATTTGCGTGTAAATATTTTGCCTTCAATATATACTTGACTGCCTTTAGTAACATATTTGTTAGCAATTTCTGATAATTTGCCAAAACAACCAACTCTATGCCATTCAGTTGTTTCTTTCATTTCACCAGATTTATCTTTATATTTCTCGCTAGTAGCTAAACTAAAATTAGTTACGCCAGAACCATCTTGAAAAGCTCTTGTTTCAGGATCTTTGCCGACATATCCTACTAAAATACATTTATTGATTGACATTTGGTACTCCTAGTTTTTTTTCTAACATTGCAATAGCTTGTATGCCTTGATTACGATCTAACAAAGCAATAGAAGGCTTTTTAAAGAATTGTAGTAACTTCTCTACATCTGAACCTGTTTGCTCAATTAAATCGTTTATGGTGCTGATTTGAGCAGATGTAATCGATACAGGCTTTTCTACTTTTTCGCTTGCAGAGTTACCATCATCATCAGCTTGCACCACGCCTACAATCGCAGCTAAAGCATATCTACGCATATAGGTAATTGCAGAACCAGCACCTTGAGCATCTGGTTTAGATACAGGCAGGCTCATATTTTGAGCTACCCATTCACCACTTGAATGTGTCATCACAGTTGTTAGCGTCATATTGCCATCAACATAATCACCAGGAAATTGCATAATTGCAAGACCGTTAGCAGATAACAACTCTCGGCAAGCATCCCAAACTGATTCAAGGTCTGCGTAGTTTGATTTAAAAAATGGATTTTTAGAATCTTTTTTAGCAAAGGTTAATTGACCTTGCACAATCGCAAGGGCTGTGGCTAATTCTTTTACACTTGGTGATGAATTCATATTAATGCCCCATGTATTGAACAAATGCAGAACGTGGCATACCTGTTTCAAACCAGATCACTTGTTTATCTTCTTCAGTTAAACATCCAAGTTCCATGTGTTCTAATGCTTCTAACAAACGCATTTGACGTTCTTCTTGCATTAATCTCATTTCTTGCATTTCATTGTCAATATCATCTGTATCTACAAAATTTGTCATAACTTTCCCCTTATGAATAAGCAACATTGCTTAAATAGAATATTAACAAATTTTAATTATTTGTGCAAGTGTGTTGTAAAATAAACAAAAATAAATTAAGATATATTTATGAATAAAACAGTCAACAATTTAACCTTCAGCGATTCCATGCTGATTGATCTTCTAGGTGGTACAAATAAAGTGGCTAAAATGTGTCAGGTTGCACCTGCAGCCGTCGCACAATGGCGATTACGAGGATTACCACATGGTCAATTAATATTTTTAGCAGCAAGACTTGAGAAAGAAAGTCATGGTTTAGTCACAAGAAAAGATTTATTTCCAAAAACTTGGGATTTAGTTTGGCCTGAGTTACAATAATTTTGTTTTAGGTTTCTAGTTGGTCGGGTAACGGCAGCAACAGAGATACAAGCAGACTGTGGGAAGCTGGTGTAATACTGCATAAATAGGTGGCGAAGATAGTGCCTATCCAGCGCAAGACTGTCGGGTGACGAGGCTCCGAAGGAAAAGCACGTTTGAAGGATACCTAGGATAGCTAGGTGTCTTTCACCAAAGGAAAAACTATGAATTCTAAAGATATTAAAGATTTTGAGAAGTTATTAGATACAATAATTATAGTTTTAGTTATTGTGTTGTTTTTATTTTTATGGATTTGATGTCAGAAGAATGGCGTAGAATATGCGAAGCTACATCAACATTAAAAACATCATTAGAACAAAGAAGAAAATATTTAGACTTAGTTGAAAAACATCGTGGTAAAGTTGCAAGACAAGAATTAGAAGCAGAGATAGTAAAACAATTTAATATCATCAAGGGGAAAAGATGAGTAACTTTTTAATAATCGTTGTAGGCGTGATATACGTTTACATTGGCATTTCTTTTTTTTTAAAAAATCAAATAGGCATGGGCATTACTTTTTTAGCTTATGCTTTGGCTAATTTTGGTTTATGGATAGAAGCAAAATAAATTTGTAAAAATACAACAAAAAAAAACTTGCGTATTTAACAAATCTTAACTATACTGATTACACATTAACTAATTCGGAAAGGTTTTAAAATGTTTAAATATGCTGTTTATGACGAAAATAACGAACTAATGCGTAAAACTAAAACTTTTGCACAAGCAAAATATTTATGCTCAATAAGATCAGGTTGGTATTATAGAAAAATTAAACCTGTATTGCCTGAATTTGAATTATCACCATTTTAAGGCACATCATGTTCAAACAATCAACACTAGATATTTTTGATACAACAGAAGAAGAATTAATAAATACTGTTTATACAAAAAAAGTAGAAGTACCTGTTTATGTACCTAAATATGAAAAACCAAATATTTTTGAGTTATTTAATCACAAAAAAACATTAGAACTTTTGCAAAACATAGAAAAATCTAATTTAACTATAGAAGAAAAAAAATTTTTAACTTTAGCTGCATATAGGCATACAGTTTTATATTTCGACAAAATAGCAGATTATTATGCCCATTCAAATAAAGAAATGCAAGAATTGATGGAACAATCTGCTCTTGTAATTATTGATTTTGATAAAGCAATTGAAAATGGGTTTGCTGTATTGAACAATGAATTATCTAATCAATACCTAGAAGATCAAAATGGATAATTTTTGTGTTTTTATCTTAACTCATGGTAGACCTGATAAAGTTTTTACTTATAAAACAATTAGAGATAAAAATTATACAGGACCTATTTATTTAGTTGTTGATGATGAAGATAAAACTTATGATCAATACACTAATTTATATGGCGATCAGGTTATTCAATTTTCAAAATCAGAAATAGCTAAAACTTTTGATGTTGGCGATAATTTTAATGATAGGCGAGCAGTTGTTTATGCTAGAAATGCCGTATTTGATATAGCTAAAAAATTAGGTTATAAATATTTTTTAGTATTAGATGATGACTATACTGATTTTCGGTGGTCATTTACTAATGAAAAAAAATATGTCACAAATAAATACATACAAAACTTAGATAAAATATTTGAAATACTTTTAAAGTTTTACAAATCAACAAATTTTACATCTATTTGCATGGCACAAGGTGGTGATTTTATAGGTGGCGAAGGTAGTGGTTTAAGTAAAACATTTTTAAATGGCCAAATATCAAGAAAAGTAATGAACAGTTTTTTTTGTTCAACTGAACGGCCATTTCAATTTGTAGGTCGTATTAATGAAGATGTAAACGCTTATTGTTACTTTGGATATAAAGGTCATTTATTCATGACTGTTGCACAACTAAGATTAGAACAAAAACAAACTCAAAGTAATTCTGGTGGTTTAACAGATATTTATTTAAATTTTGGTACTTATGTCAAAAGTTTTTATTCAGTTATGTATAATCCAGCTAGTGTTAAGGTTCGACAAATGGGACAAAATAACAAACGATTGCATCATAGTATTCATTGGGATACTACAGTACCTAAAATATTAAGTGAAAATTTTAAAAAATGATTAATCCTAACGATGAAATTCAATATGTAGTCGATCTAATTGATGATTATGCAGCAGCCGATGGTCGTTTAGCTGCATTAGAAAGCTATAAATCAGCCCTTAAAGCGTTAAAAATGAAAGATAGCACTCAGACATCAGTTGCTGGTAAAGAAATGGATGCCTTTGCTTCTGACGAATACATACAGTTTTGTGAAGAAATTGAACAAGCTCGTGTAAAATACACATCTTTAAAATTAAAAATAGAAACAGCAAAAATGAAGGTCGAAGTCTGGCGAACAGAACAAGCCACTAACAGACAAATAGAAAAATTAACACGTTGAAAAAAGCAGAAAAAGAATTATATGGAAAAATTGCATCAATGGGATGTATCCTCTGTTTGCATCTTGGATATGGCCCGACACCATGTGAAATACATCACATCCGTAGATTTGGTGGAAAAAGAGAAAATGCAGAAGTTATTGGCCTTTGCCCAGAGCATCACAGGGGAAATAGTGGCGTTCACGGACTTGGCAGAAAAGGATTTGAATCTCGCTATAGCATTGACGAGCAAGCCTTATTACAAAAGACGATGGAATTGTTAACTTTGTAGTATAATAAACAAAACCCCATAAGAATTGGCGTTCTTATAGGGCTTCTAACCACCACAATATAAGGGTATTGCTATGGCTGATGAAATTCTAACACAAGACTATTTACAATCTATCTTTGAATATAAGGATGGTGAATTATTCTGGAAAAAAACATCATCTACTAAAATTAAAATTGGAGATCAAGTTTCTAATATTTCAAAAGTAGGTTATAGGCGAGTAAATTTATTAGGTAAAACATATCAAGTTCATAGATTAATTTTTTTTATGTTTAAAGGATATTTTCCAAATTTAATAGATCATATTGATGGAAATAGATTAAACAATAAAATTGAAAATTTACGTCATAGTTCTCAATTACAAAATTGTCAAAATACAAAAATTAAAATTACCAATACTTCTGGTTGTAAAAATGTAAGTTGGAACAAATCTAGAAAAAAATGGAGAGTTACTTTAACAGTCAACTACAAACATAAATATATTGGCGAATTTGATTATTTAGAATTAGCAGATTTGGTTGCTACAGAAGCAAGAGAAAAATATTTTGGGAAATTTGCAAGACATCATTAAAGTTCAAGTCTATCCCAGCCAAATTCATCTGCAATTTGAGCCGCATAATTTCTAAAAATTTTGTCGTGCTTATCCCAATTTCGTGATTTATATCTTTTACAATGAATTAATTCATGAGCTAATGTTTTAAGTATGGTTTCAAAGTGACTACATTTAGCTTTAGAAATAGTAATGATGTGTATATCATCGTCAAATACATAAGTGCCATAGGCATCTTGTTCATCTGTGACTACAAAATCTATTTCAGTTGTGTTTGGTAAATCCCAAAATTTAAAAGGTTTCATCTGACATAACATCAGATACATTGCTTCTAAAGTTTGGCTTGATGGTGTCATACACCGTAGACCTTGCCACGAAATTGAACTTGACCTTCTTGTTCATCAAACACTTGTATTAATTCAGGCATTAGTAACTGACCTTTGTGGAAAGTAAGTAATGCGAATCCTGATCTCCAATCAATGGGGTTATCCTCTGTATAGTCAATAAATTGGTCACCTTTAGGATAAGCCAGCATACCTGTTTGTACGCCATAATATGTTTGTTTGTAACCTGTAATGGGTTGTACAGCTAAAACGTGTGTATGGCCTGTTACAACGTGACATCCCATTGCTGCTTTAATGTTGTTATATCCTGCGTATGTACCACCTTTGTGGCGATGTTTAATCACCGTATCTTCATTCACCCAGTAAGACCAACAAGATTTCCACATAGGGAAATGATCCTTCAAGGAGAAGCCCGCGATGTTCTGGTACTGAGGCACTTGACTCGAGAGGAAGGTTTCAAAGCGAGCGTCATGATTGCCTAAAGTCCAAATCAAATTATCGTGAAATTTTGTTGTAGCTTCTATTTCACCAAGATAATGTTGAACTGCCTTTAATTCATCTAAAACTGTAGGGGCATCTGACCAATTAATCCTAGCGTGACGGCTATTGGTTGTGCCATCGAACGCATCCCCATTACATACAATAACTTCTGGTTGGAATTCTTTAATACATTCTAATAATGCACGATAAGCAGTTGTTTCATCATCAGGATAAAAGTGTGCATCGCTAAACACTAATATGCGACCTTTTTCCATTTCAATCCCACGTCTTACATTATGTCTAGTTTGCTCTAGTATTTGTTCATTTTTAGACAATTCATGGTTAGAAAAAAGTGTGATATTATTTCTTTCTTCTATACTCTTTCTACGCTTATGTACGCCACGAACATCACAATTAAGTGCACGAGCCATGGCACTAGCAGAACGCAATGAATTCCATAATTTTATGAATTCTTCTTCGGACACAACAGGTGCAACCATCATATTCCCCTTTATGTTAGTGAATTTATAACACATTTTAATGAAAATACAATGACATACGCAAAAAGAGTTGATTTAAACCACGCAGAAATTGTAAAAACCTTTCGAGATTTAGGTGCTTCTGTATTTGATACATCAGGCGTTGGAAGAGGTTGTCCAGATGTGTTGCTTGGATACAACGGTCAGACTTGTCTTGTTGAAATTAAATCAGGTGAAAAGAAAAAGTTTACTGATGCACAGTTAAAGTTTATGGCTGAATGGAAAGGTTCAGCAGTTGTAAGGATTAATGATATTGACGGTGCAATTCGTTTAATTAAACTACTTGATTTGCAGTAAATTTATAGTAAAATAAAGTATCTCAATGGTGAGATTTCTTTGCAAAGGAAAAGATATGGGTTACTACGGTATGGAAAAAGAGCCAAAAGGTGTCAAATCATCTGATCGTTCTGGCGAAAAAATGGGTTCAGAAAAAGGCCCTAATTCAACTAAAGGCGTTCCTTCAGTTACTGGTGCTAAAGCTCCAGCAGGTGCTACTTCTAGCGACACAACTGGTGAGCGTAAAGCTAAATTAGTTGGTGGCGTTGCAATGGGCAAGGCTGATGGTATTGGTAGTCGTGATGCTTCCCACATGGGTAAGTATGACGGTCAATGTGGCGAGATGAAGGGTGGAAGCTCTGAGTCTGTATGCTACGAACACAAACGTGCTGACCACGCTCAAGACGGAATGTAATTAAACAAAAGCCCTAAATCTCGGTAAAGAAATAGGGCTTTTTAACCAACTAACAGGATAGATGTTTGATGGCTGATAGTAATTTTATTAAAAACTGTAATTCGTGTATATATTTCTCTGATCCAAATATGATCATGGGAAATTGTCGCAGATATCCAAGTTATCAGAATCGTCATGGCACAGAATGGTGTGGCGAATATCAACAGAATCCTGGTTTAATGGTAATGAATCATCTTATTGAAGATGTATCACGTCAATCCATAATGGCTGAAGTAGCCACAATTAAACCTAAATCAGGAAGGCCTAAAAAAAATGCTTAATTATGAATTAATCAAGCAAAATTGTGACAAAACTGCTCACGATTTACAGCATTTACAAGACACGTTATTGACAGTAAAGTTCCCAGAAATTTTGTCTGCAATTGCAATTTTAGAGTTTGTGTCTGAACATATGTGTGGAGAACAAAATGCTTAATCCACTTGGCGATAAAATCGTTGTAAAACCACAAGAACGTGTTAAATCTGCAATCATTGAAGTGATTATGGATGAAGAATACAATATGGGAGAAGTCGTAGCTGTAGGACCTGGCAAGAAATTACCCAATGGCAAGCGTGAACCTATGCCAATTGAAGTTGGTAGTTTTGTGCGTTTTGGTCACATGGGCAACGATGAATACCTTAAATACACAGAATACTTTGAAGATAATCAACGCTATCTCATTATGAGCTGGCAAGATGTATGTTTTATACAGGAAGCAGCATGAGAGATGATATTGAAGAATTACAAGATGATTTAGAAATAGTTTCTTATCGTTTAATAGTTTTAAAAAATAAAATTGATGAAGCTATGGAAATAAAACAAAAAGTTTTGCGTAATTTAGAAATGCTTTTAAACGAAAAAAATGTTTTAACAACCAAAAAAACTAATTTACGAAATAGAATTAAAAGAGCAAAAAATCCATCAATAATTGTAGAAACATTAGGAGAAATTGCATAATGGCAACTAAACCTGGCTTATACGCTAATATTCACGCTAAACAAGAACGCATTAAGAAAGAAAAGGCTGAAGGTAAACCTGTAGAGAAAATGCGTAAACCAGGCACTAAAGGTGCTCCTACTGCTGAAGCATTTAAACAATCTGCTAAGACTGCGAAGAAATAATGGCTACAAAAAAACACGATAAACCAATTGAGCATAAGACAACAGGTAAAGGCAAGACTTATAACCCTACTGACAAAGGTGCAGGGATGACTGCTAAAGGTCGTGCTGAATACAATGCAAAGAACGATGCAAACTTAAAAGCACCAGCACCAAATCCAAAGACAAAAGCTGATGAAGGTCGTAAGAAGTCATTTTGTGCAAGGATGGAAGGTGTAGTTAAGCACGCCAAAGGCGATGCACCACGAGCTAAAGCATCACTCAAGAATTGGAATTGCTAATGGATATTCAATTATTAGATGAAAGAAGTATGTTTGAGAAGTTAATGAACCATTTTGGTTGGTATAAGACTAAGATGTCTGATCTCAAAGTAGACAGAGTTGAAGTTGATTACCGTTTTATTGTTGAAGTTCCAAAGGAGTTACAAGATGCCATTGATAAAAAGCAAGTCACAAAAGGCAGTAAAAGAAAATATACAAAAAGAAGTGCAAGCTGGCAAGCCTCAAAAGCAAGCAGTAGCAATAGCACTAAACGTGCAACGAGCAGCAAAGAAAAAGGAATCTAAAAAATGAAAATTGAATTTCATATTGATCAAATTAATGAGATGTTAAAGTTTCTTGATGAAGTACCACATAAGTTCTCAAGAGGACTCGTAGACTTTATTAAGAACCATACTCAATCACAGATTGATGCTCAGACACCTGTTGCAGAAATACAACAGTCTACTGATGAATCTGTTGCAGAAAAACAACAATAAAGTTTTGTTAATCAATAACATGGAATCTGAATTAGATCGTGCTGCAAAGATAGCAGAGGGCATGAAGGGTAACAAGAATGCTACCAAGAACAAGCTCTTTGCTGACCAGCTTAAACGTCATTTGGTGCAAAACCCACATAAGCTAGAGAAGATTGTTGAGAAGCTGATTGAAGATGCAATGGAAGGTAGTATTGCGGCAGCGAAAGAAGTAATTGATCGTGTTGATGGCAAAGCTATACAGTCTACTGAGATTACTGGTGCAGACGGTGAGCCATTGACAGGTATTCAAGTAACCTTTGTAAAGCCTAATGAATGATATTCAAGGTGCAATCGCTAAAGCTGAGTTCCCTGAGAAACTGTCGATTCTATTTGACAAGGCTCGATACAAGGTACTCTACGGAGGCCGAGGCGGTGCTAAAAGCTGGGGTGTTGCTAGGGCATTGCTTATTTTGGGGTGTAAATCTACCTTACGCATTTTATGTGCCAGGGAATTTCAAACATCCATTAAAGACTCAGTCCACAAGTTATTATCTGACCAAATCTACGCATTAGGTCTTGAATCATTCTATGAGATCACACAGAACTCGATTCGTGGCAAGAATGGCAGCGAATTCTCGTTTGTAGGACTTAAAAACAATATTGCCAATGTTAAGTCTTATGAGGGCGTGGACATTTGTTGGGTAGAAGAAGCTCAGACAACTAGTCGCACATCATGGAATGTTTTGATACCAACGATTCGTAAAGAAGGTTCTGAGATATGGGTAACATTTAACCCAGAGCTTGAGTCTGATGAAACCTATCAAAGGTTTGTTGTAAGTCCACCAGAGAGTGCATTAGTGCAAAAGATTAACTGGTCTGATAACCCTTGGTTTCCTGAAACGCTTAATTTAGAACGTGAAGCACTAAAGATGCGTGATCCTGAAGCCTACAATACAGTTTGGGAAGGTTTGTGTAGGGTAACAGTAGATGGTGCTATCTTTGCTAAAGAAATGCAAATGGCAGAGCTTAACAATCAGATTACTCGTGTGCCATACGATCCTATTAAACCCGTTCATGCAGTCTTTGACTTGGGCTGGGCAGATCATACGGCTATCTGGTTTGTGCAATTTATTGGTATGGAAA
>Ga0208872_1000371_pt1 | contig 35247 bp, 31 predicted proteins | sample CryBogCBH12Aug08_FD_185508 | JGI IMG/M metagenome (GOLD analysis project Ga0208872, IMG submission 185508) | Freshwater microbial communities from Crystal Bog, Wisconsin, USA - CBH12Aug08 (SPAdes) | ecosystem: Environmental > Aquatic > Freshwater > Lake | place: Crystal Bog, Wisconsin, USA...
GTCTCGAAGTTCGAGTTCACGAACCTCTCCTGCGACGGAATCAAAGAGTCGAAGCATCGTTCTAAACTAGGTCACTTATGGAAAAGCCTCCGGCGTCCGCATCCCGTCCCGTCCCCGAAAAGCCCACGGTAGATGGTCTCGAGGAAATTTGGCAGGAACGATGGGCCGCGAGCGGTGTCTACGTCTTTGACCGCAACGCCACCCGTGACGAAGTTTTCTCCATTGACACTCCCCCGCCGACGGTCTCGGGTTCGTTGCACATTGGGCACGTGTTTAGTTACACCCAAACGGACACCATCGCGCGGTACCAGCGCATGCGTGGACGCAAGGTCTTCTACCCCATGGGCTGGGACGACAACGGACTGCCGACAGAGCGACGGGTCGAGAACTTCTTTGGTGTGCGGTGTGATCCATCATTGCCCTACGACGCCGCATTCGTGCCGCCGAGTGAACCCTCGAAGCAGAAGGTCAGCATCTCGCGACGAAACTTCGTCGAGTTGTGCGTGCAATTGACCGAGCAGGACGAAGTGATTTTCAAGGACCTGTGGCAACGATTGGGCCTGAGTGTCGACTGGACCTTGGAATATTCGACAATTTCGGATCACGCGCGGGCTGTCTCGCAGCGCGGATTCCTCGAAATGTTGCGCCGCGGCGAGGTCTATTCCTCGGTCGCGCCGACGCTGTGGGACATTGACTTCCGCACCGCGGTGTCACAAGCCGAACTTGAGGACCGCGAACGACCTGGTGCCTATCACCGGGTGCGGTTCGAGTACGCCGACGGAAGCGGCAGCGTCGACATCGAAACCACGCGACCCGAACTTCTCCCGAGCTGTGTCGCACTCGTCGCCCACCCCGACGACGCGCGCTACCAACCACTGTTCGGCAGCACCGTCCTGACTCCTCTGTTCGGGGTGGAAGTTCCAGTGGTGGCGCACGAACTCGCCGACCCCGACAAGGGTTCGGGTATTGCGATGATTTGCACCTTCGGCGATACCACCGACGTGGTCTGGTGGCGCGAACTACAGCTGCCAACCCGTGCGCTGATTGGCCGTGACGGGCGGTTTCTCACGGCGGGATTTGGCGAGGACGGCTGGCCGTGTCGTGACGCCGCGGCGGCCCACGCTCGATACGAGTCCGTCATTGGTAAGTCAGTGCACCAAGCGCGCGAAGCCATCGTGGCAATGCTCGAAGAGTCCGGTGCCCTCATCGGCGAGATCCGGCCAATTACTCACCCGGTCAAGTTCTACGAAAAAGGTGAGCGCCCCCTCGAGATCGTGACGTCGCGGCAGTGGTTCGTCGAAACATTGCGTCACCGCGACGCCTTGTTGTCCCGGGGTGATGACATCACCTGGCACCCCGACTTCATGCGTCACCGCTACCGGTCTTGGGTGGAAGGGCTCAACACCGACTGGAACATCTCTCGTCAGCGTTACTTCGGCGTGCCGTTTCCCGTGTGGTACCCCGTCGACGAGTCCGGCGACATCAACTTCGACGCGCCCTTAGTGCCCACGGTCGATCAGTTACCCATCGACCCATCGAGCGACACGCCAGCTGGCTACGACGAGGCTCAACGCAATCAACCCGGCGGCTTCACCGGCGACCCGGACGTCATGGATACGTGGGCGACGTCGTCGCTCACGCCCGAGATTGCGGGACATTGGGGCACCGATCTTTTCGATCGGGTCTACCCGATGGACATGCGCCCGCAGGCCCACGAGATCATTCGCACCTGGCTGTTCTCGACCGTCGTGCGTAGCCACCTGCAACACCATCAACTGCCCTGGAGCAACGCCGCCATTTCTGGGTGGGTACTCGATCCCGACCGAAAGAAGATGAGCAAGTCGGCGGGGAACGTCATTACCCCCATGCACTTGCTCGAGCAGCACAGCGCTGACGCGCTTCGCTACTGGGCGGCCAGCGGGCGACCCGGCACCGATACCGCGGTGGACGAAGCGCAGATGAAGATCGGACGACGACTCGCGATCAAGATGCTCAACGCATCAAAGTTCGTTCTCGGCCGCCTCGAGGGAGTCGCCGTTCCCGGCCCGGAGGCCATCGTCACCCCCCTCGACCGCAGCCTCGTGGGTCGATTGTCGACGCTCGTCGAAGACACAACCCGCGCCTTCGACGGATTTGACTACGCCCGGGCGCTCGAGCGCACCGAGAGTTTCTTTTGGAGTTTTTGCGACGACTACGTCGAGCTCGTCAAGATTCGCGCCTACGGAGGCGACGACCCGGCGGGCACGGCGTCCGCTCGCGCGACCTTGGCGCTCACCTTGTCCGTCCTGCAACGGCTTTTCGCGCCATTTCTTCCCTACGTCACCGACGAGGTCTGGAGCTGGTGGCACGACAACTCCGTCCACGTCGCTACGTGGCCGACGCTACGAGAATTCGGTGACGCGGGTGCGGGATCAGACGAAGGCATCTACCCCGCCGTGAGCGACGTCCTCGCCCTCGTCCGTCGCGCGAAGACTGAGGCCAAAGTGTCGCAGCGCGCGGCGGTCGAACGTTGTGACGTGCGCGCCGAAGACGCCATCATTGAGGCCGTCCGAGCGGCCAGTGCCGACCTTCGTGACGCGGGTTCGATTGAGACGCTGGAGTTGAACGAGGTGGTGGGTGACCTCGCCGTCACCGTTACCTTTGCGGAGAGTTGAGAAAATCTCGTGACGGTGACGTCACGTGCTCGGCGAAGGCCACCGCGGCACGAACTGTTGCTGACGTGCGGGGGGACGCACTGACGTCAAATGCGTGCTGCGTCAAGGGAATCTCGACGTAGTACACGGGTGCTGCCGCCACGCGGCGAAAACGCTCGACGAAGTATCGCGCCACGTGCACGTCCACCATGGTGTCGTTCCCACCTTGAATAACAAGGAAGGGTGGCGCGTCTTCAGTAATGCGTTCCACCGGAGACAGCGAGCGATAGAGATCTTCATGTTCCTCGACCGGAACACCCACGACAGTGTTCTCCAAGAGGTCCCGCAGCTTGTCCCCGTGTCCGTCCCAGGCGACGTCGTCGCCGGTCATCTCCAGTACGCCGTAGAGAGAGATGCACCCACGTACGGACCAATCGGTCACTCGGGTGAAACCTTGGGGTCGCCACTGCGGATCGTCGGCGCACAATGCGGCCAGGGCGGCAAGATGCCCGCCCGCGGAGCCGCCCGCGATCACGATGCGTTCGGGGTCTCCCCCCAAGGACTTGGCGGATTGCTTAATCCATCCGAGTGCTCGAGTGACGTCTTCGATTTGGGCCGGCCAGCGAAACCTGGGCGCTAAGCGGTAATTCATTGCGACCGCGATCCAACCTCGACTGACGAACTCGTGCAGCATCGGTCGACCTTGTTCTCGCTTGTCACCAAATATCCACGCGCCACCGTGGACGAAGAAGATGATCGGGGCGTCGACCGGCGTAGTGGACAGACGCCACACGTCGAGGCGCTGACGCTTGAGGGGGCCGTAGGGGACATTGCTCTGCACGAGTAAGTCCCGTGGATGCAGCGGCACCTGTAAAAGGGTGCGCCACCAGGAACCGAACTGATCATCGCGAGGCCGGCCGAGAGTGAGCGGTTCGTGTGGTTCACGGGACATCGCGCGAGCGACGACGGTGCGTGAGTGAAACTGCACGCCCAGCAAGATCAGATTGCACAAGACGACGAGTGATGAAATCACGATCAACGTGGTCGACAGCCACTCTTGACGGGGCCACTTCCACCACACCAGGAATCCAATGGCGGCCAGCTGTGCGGCGATCGCTTGCAGCGCCAGTTCTCCCGCCGCCCACCCGACGGGATACGCGAGAATCTTGACGACGCCCTTTCGCCCCGGACGCAACGCGGTAAGCACACTCAAGAGGAGAAAAGCAGAAAAGAGAGTCACAACGACGGCCACACCTACATTGTTGTGCGGCGCCGCATTCGCCAGCAATTCTCGCTAGGCTCAGCGCTATGAGCGCAGCAACCATCACCTCAATTTCTCGACTTGCCGGGACCGTCGGAATCTGGACCTCCACCCACGAGTCACTGCCGCCGGGTCGATCCGCCGAGGTGGCGAGTGAACTGGAATCGCTCGGATTCAGTGCGATGTGGATCCCTGAAGCGTGGGGACGCGAATCGTTCACGAGTGCTTCGCTGCTTCTGTCCGGTACGTCCTCGATCGTGATCGCTACCGGAATTGCCAACATTTTTGCCCGCGACGCGGTGAGCACCGCGGCGGCGGCTCGGACACTCAACGCGGCGTACGACGACCGCTTCCTGTTGGGTCTCGGCGTCAGTCATCGTCCGCTCGTGGAACGCCTGCGGGGCCACGAATACGCCACCCCGGTCGAGAACATGAGCGAGTTCCTCTCGGCCATGGACGCCGCCCCGAATTTCTCGCCGGAAGGTCAACACCCCTACGCCAAGGTGATCGCCGCCCTCGGACCGAAGATGCTGCAGGTCGCAGCCACCAAAGCCGACGGCGCCCACCCGTACCTCGTGACACCGGAACACACCGCCATTGCTCGCGCGGCGGTGGGCGACAAGTTTGTCGGCGTGGAGCAAGCCGTCGTGCTCGGCGAATCACGAGATGAATTCCTCCGTCGCGCTCACGCCCATCTCGAGATCTACACCGGTCTACCTAATTACCGAAACTCCTGGCGACGCCTCGGTTTCGGCGAGGAGGATTTTGTCCGAGGTGGAAGTGATCGACTGTGCGACGCGCTTGTTGTCCACGGGGACGAATCAGTGATCATGGAACGGGTCAACGAGCACCGACAAGCGGGCGCCGATCACGTGTGCTTGCAGGTGCTCGGCGCCGACCTCTCGGTAGTCCCCACTGAAGAGTGGCGGGCCCTCGGTGCGGCGCTCCCGTCGTGAGCTTGGGGTCGATCACCATCTCCCGCCCCATGCCCGTGAACGCCACGGTCCTTTGGGAGGAGCTTCGTCACATTGATCGCCACGTGCAATGGATGGCGGATGCCGAGAGCATTGAATTTGAGGGAGACCAACGTGAGGGTGTCGGCACGTCATTTCGCTGTCGCACCAAGATCGGCCCATTCGTGACGGTGGATCGCATGACGATCACGAGTTGGGTGGAGCGCCGGGAAATGGGGGTGACTCACCGAGGACTCGTGACGGGTGTTGGGATATTTACGGTGCTCGAGGGTCCGAACGACACTTGCGTCCTCACGTGGCAAGAGTCACTTCGCTTTCCGTGGTGGGCGCTCGGCCCCATCGGTGCCACGCTGGCGCGACCGGTTCTCCAATTCGTGTGGCGCAAGAATTTGCAGCGCTTGGAAGGAAATCTCAGGTAGCCAGCTGACGCAGCCGTAACAGTCACGCACGAATGAAGAAATATCTGAAATGTTCATTTCCTAAAGTTTTTTTATTTGAGTTAGAATTTGAGTGACCTCTCACTACGAAGTCACCTGCAATTGTGAAAGAAGTGCGGTACCCATGGCAATGGCCGATTCCGGTGAGAGGCTTCCTCTCACCCGCGACTCGATTCTGAGTGAAGCAGTTGAGATCTTGAAGACTCACGGCATCGCAGGTTTTCGGCTGAAGGATCTTGCGTCCAACATGGGGGTCACCATCCCGACGTTGTATCGGTACTTTGAGGATCGCGAAGACATCGTCACGTCCGCCTATGTCCGCGCGCTTCAATTGCAGGCCGAGGATCTCGACGTTCTCCTCAGTGACGACAATCCCGCGTTCGCGTCGATGCTCGACATCTACGATTTTTTCGAATTGATCTTCGGTCTGACGGCCACCGGCGACCTTCGCGAACATCGACTAGTGCGTCTTCGCGCAATGGCCGCTACCTCGCACGACGAACATCTCCGTCGAGAAGTATCTGAGAGCTTTCAGATCATGGACAATGCCGTGATGCGCGTCATCGAACGCGGTCAGCGTGAGGGCATTATCGATCCGACAGTTGACGCGGGATCGCTCTCTCTTTTGCTCCGCAGCATCGCGCTGGGTCTGGCGCTCTGGGACTTTGATCCGGGACGCGAAGGCGACCTCACCGACTATTGGAGCGTCGTCTCGCGTGCCTTTGGGGCATTCCGCGTCGATCGCGACTAGGAGAAATCCACCGGACGATCAATGATGATCGTCTGATCGTGGTGGGTGAGACCCGAGAGAACGCGGAACGGCAGAGCGATTGCCAAGAGCACCACGAGCTCGGCGCCACCGATGATCACCCAACCAAAAGTGACCCAGAAAGCTCCGAAGAGTAGGCCCTTGAAAAAGCCGTCATGGATCATCTCCGCGATGATCAAGGGAACCCAGGCGAATAGCCACGACACAAACGGGGCAACAAAGACCGTTCCCGTTCGCTTGTGCCAGCCCAAGTATGCGCCGAGGAGGACCGTGCAGACGAGTGCGAACACTTCGAAGAATGACCGACCCAGTCGGGCCTGGATGCCAAATAGGGAGACCGCCATAGCGACGGCCCACAGCACGGTGGCGATACCGGGCGCCCCCTTGGTTTGCTCTCGCACTCTGATCACCATGGAATTCGCCATAACCAAAACCTAGCAATGCTCGCCCCGACGTCACCCGTCACTGCAGCGCGCGACGCCCCTGACCCCTACGCTTCCAACGTGACTCTCGGCACCCTCGTGATCCTCGGCTCCGGCGAAACGGCCCCCAACATGGTGAAAGTTCACCGTGAAGTCCTCTCACGCCTTGATCGAGTTCAAGGTGTCCTGCTCGACACGCCGTTCGGATTTCAGGAGAATGTCCCGCAACTCACTGAGAAGATTCTCGACTACTTCGCGACGTCGCTGCAGGTGTCGTTGGCCCCCGCCACCTTCCTTCATCGTGACGCCAGCAGTGAGCTACAACGTGCGCAGTATCTCGACGCCGTCCGGTCCGCCAACTTCGTGTTCGCCGGACCGGGGAGTCCGAGTTACGCCGTCAAGCAGTGGTCGACGCTCGACTTCACCGACGCGCTCGAGACGGTTCTCACCAACAACGGTGTGGTGACCTTCGCATCAGCGGCAGCCCTCACGCTCGGCGCCTTTACGGCACCCATTTACGAAATCTACAAAGTCGGCGAATCCCCCCATTGGATTCCAGGCCTCGATCTTCTCGGTCGTTTCGGACTGCGCTGCGTGGTGATTCCTCACTACGACAACGCGGAGGGACAGAACCACGACACACGGTGTTGCTACTTGGGCAAACGTCGCCTTCGGCTGATGGAAGACATGCTCGACCCCGACGTCGCCACTCTGGGCGTCGACGAGCACACGGCGGTCATCATTGATCTCGCCGCACAGACGCTCCAGGTGCGAGGTCGTGGAAATGCCTATTGGCGCTCCGGGGACCACGTGAGGACACTTTCGGCGACGGACCCCGTGTCGCTCAGCGAACTGCACGCGGCGCCGACGACAGCACGTACGCCACTCGTCACCTCCCCCGTCTCAGATCTGTCGGACATCGACGTTCTCGCGACCACCGCTCTCGCCGGTGGGCCCGACGCCGCGCTCGCGGTTGCGCAACTGACACGCCGCGCCGCCACGGGTGGTGAAGGTCGCATTGACCCTGCACCGTTGGTCGAAGGTGTCTTGCGCGCCAGGGCCCTGGCTCGTGACGCGAAGCAGTTCGACCTGGCGGATCAACTTCGAAAAGCGCTCGTCGATGGCGGCATCGAGGTGCAGGACACACCCAGCGGCGCGACCTGGCGTGTACCGAGTGAAACGGAAGCCTGAGTAGTTTCTCATTATGGGCTTCTACCGGCGCCACGTAGCTCCGCGCATCATCGACACCGTCTGTTCTCCAGCCGCGCTCAGCGCGTGGCGGGGACGATGCGTGGAAGACGTCCACGGTCGCGTCATTGAAATCGGATTCGGCGCGGGTCGCAACCTTCCGCTCTACCCCGAGGGCGTCACCGAGCTCACCGCCATTGAACCTTCGTCCGTCATGCGGCAACGGGCGCAGAGCCGTATCGATGCTGCCTCCTTCCCCGTTCTCTGGGGCGGCCTCGACGGTCAACACCTCGATGTCCCGGACGACGCGTTCGATTACGCCGTCGTGGCGTTTAGTCTCTGCACGATTCCCGACCCCGACCTCGCCGCTCGCGAACTGCGTCGAGTCGTGCGCGACGGCGGCGAACTACGGCTTCTCGAACACGGTCGTGCGCCCGACGAAAACGTTGCACGTTGGCAGCAGCGGCTCGACCCCATCGAGCGACGACTGGCCGACGGCTGTCACCTCACGCGAGATCCCGTCGCCATCGTGACGAACGCGGGCTGGAACATCACAAATACCTTTCAGCGCTACACGCCCGGTCCGAAACCGTGGACGTACTTCTCCAGTCTTCGTGCGCGATAGCGGACAAGAGTCGTGAGACTCTCGTCTAGCCTTGCCAACGTGAAGGCGGCGCACAGCCTGATCGTGGGGAAATTCAATCCGCCCCACGAAGGCCACCATTTCCTCATTGATACGGCCGCTCGGTCCTCGCGCAACGTCACCGTTGTGGTGACCGGTTCCGAACGCGAAGCCATTCCCATCGCGACGAGGGTCGCGTGGCTGCGCGAGGCGCACGTCTGGTTTCCTCACGTGACCATCATCGGCGCGTATGACCCGCATCCGGTCAACTACACCGACGCCGCCATCTGGGACTTGCACGAACGGATCTTCCGTGACGCCATCAATCAGACCGGCATCACGGTTCCCGTGGACGCCGTGTTCACGCCCGCCGCGTACGGACCCGAGCTCGCCCGCCGCTTTGGTGCCCACCTGGTCAACCTAGGGAACTCTCGCGAGCCGTTTTTCTATTCGTCATCAGATATTCGCCGCGACCCCGTGAGCCACTGGGACGACATGCGACCGTCAGTGCGCGGTTGGATGGCGAAGCGAGTGGTGGTCGTAGGCGCTGAATCAACGGGCACCACCACTCTCGTTAAGCGACTGCGCGAAGAGTACCGACGACGAGGTGGACCCTACGGACTGACCCAATGGTGTCGCGAGTTCGGACGCGACATGTCGTGGATCAAATTGAACAAGCTACGCGCGGAGCGAGCACTCCTCGACGAACCCGAACCGACGATGTGGGACGTGGAGTGGTCGGACAAAGACTTCATCGACATCGTTCGCGAGCAGAACCGCTTGGAGGATGAGGCCGCCGCGGTCGGTGGTCCCTTGATGTTGTGCGACACCGATTCGTGGGCGTCTCTCGTCTGGCAGCAGCGTTATCTCGGACACCAAACCGCGGACGTGGCAGCGTTCTCACAGCATCAGCCGCGCGCCTTGTACATCTTGACCAATCACGAGGGTGTTGATTTCGAACAAGATGGAGTTCGCGACGGAGAACACGTGCGCGAGCAGATGACCGACATGTTCCGTCAGGCGCTCGGCGAACAAAAGACGCCCTGGATTGAAGTCACGGGTGGGGACCGCGAAGCCCGCGTTCGTGAATCAGTGGCGGCCATCGACCGCGTGCTCGCCGAGCCCTGGCGGTGCGGTCCTACGAACTAGTCGCGAACGCGGCGACGCAATTCATCGTCCACGGCCGCCGGGTCGAGTCCGCGAGCACGAAGCAGTAGGAGCAGGTGAAACCACAGGTCGGCAGCTTCACTGACGAGTCGTTCGTCACTCTCGCCCATGGCCGCCACCACCACTTCCGTCGCTTCTTCTCCGACCTTTTGCGCGTTGGGGCCGATACCGGCACCAAGTTGGCGTACGACGTAGGACGACGGCTCGCCCGCCGCTTCGCGTTGCAGAATCCGACGCCAGAGCCACGGCGTAAAGCACGACGTCGATCCGTCGTGGCACGTTGGCCCGTCCGCGTGTGCCTGCACCAACACCGCGTCCTCATCGCAATCGAGCTCGACGGAGGTCACGTGGAGAATATTCCCGGACGTTTCACCTTTTTTCCAGAGGCTCTGTCGCGAACGTGAAAAAAAGTGCACCTCGCCCGTGCTGCGCGTCAAGGCGAGGGCTTCCTCGTCCATCCACCCCAACATCAAGATCCGACCGGTGTGTTCCTCCTGAACAATGGCGGCCCGAAGCGGTTGATCGGTCACGTGAGTACCTCCGGTAGAGGTCGAAGAACAATGCCCGCGGCTTGAACGGCATCGCGCAGGGCGGGAAGTTGGGTCGGGTCGTCGTGGACAATCGACGCCACTAACGCGGCGTCGGTCACCCGGAGGGCGTCAACGACGTGTTGGGCATTTCCCGCGCCACCGGAGGCAATCACGGGAACCCGCACAGCGTCACGAACCGCCGTGGTTAACGCGAGGTCGTATCCCGAACGCTGACCGTCCTGTTCAATCGACGTCAGAAGTATTTCACCCGCACCACATTCCGCCGCCTCGCGCGCCCACTCCACGACATCGCGGCCCACTGCGGTGGTTCCACCGTGGGAGTGAACGCGCCCGCCACCGGCGTCGATCGCGACGACGACGGCTTGACTCCCGAAGAGGTGAGCAATCTCGGTGATGAGCGACGGTCGGGCGATGGCGGCCGAATTGATCGACACGCGATCGGCACCCGCTTCAATGAGTCGGGCGGCGTCGTCGGCCGAGCGGATTCCTCCACCAACGGTAAAGGGAATACTCACGACATCGGCGACGCGCGCGACGACGTCGACCATCGTTCGGGCGTTCTCGAGGGTCGCGGTGATATCTAAGAAGACAAGCTCGTCAGCGCCACCCTCGCTGTACGCAGCCGCGAGCTCTACCGGATCGCCCACGTCGCGAAGTTGCTGAAAACTGACGCCCTTAACGACCCGGCCGGCGGTGACGTCCAGGCAGGGGATTAGACGCGGGAACGGCACGATGCCAACCACCTCTCACCCGCGGCACCCGACTTCTCGGGGTGGAATTGCACCCCGAGAAATGAACCCGCCGCGACGGCGGCCGTGACACCGTCGGCCGTGGCGATCGTGGCGTTCGATCGGGCGGCGTAGCTGTGAGCGAAATAAAAGCTGTGGTCCCACGGAGTTACCGAGGCCCAACCCAGTCGAGGCACTCGGCCATCCGTCAAACGATGCACCGTTCCTTCAAGGAGTCCGAGCGTCTCGACGCCGCCGTCTTCTTCACTGTGCTCTAGAGCTAATTGCAATCCCAAGCAGATTCCGAGGATGGGTCGTCCCGCCCGAAATCGTTCTTTCAGGGCGTCGGCGGCACCGGTCTCCGTGAGGTGTTCCATCGCGGCGCGGGCGGACCCGACACCCGGAAGCACAACGTACGGCGCCCTCTCGATGGCGTCGGGTGCGGCACTCAGAATTGTCGTCTCCCCGAGTCGCGCGAATGCCGCGCGGACGGAGCGAGTGTTGCCAGCCCCGTAGTCGACAATCAATGTGTCGCTCACAAAGTGCCCTTCGTCGAACGTACGACGTCGCCATCGATCTTGAGCGCCACGTTCAACGCACGGCCCACCGCCTTGAAGGCGCCTTCGGCCACGTGGTGGGCGTTCTCGCCCGAAGCGTCCACGTGCAGCGTCAATTTGGCGTTTTGCGCGAAGGACTCGAGAGCGTGGGTCGCCATGCCGGGATCGGGAACGATCGAAATCCGACTGACGGGTCGGCCCGACAAATCGATGACGGCGTGGGCCACGGCTTCGTCCATGGGAATACGGCTCTCGCCGTACCGCACGATGCCACGACGATCACCGAGGGCAGTGTCGAGCGCGTCACCGAGAGCGCGCATCATGTCTTCCACGGTGTGGTGATCTCCCGTTTCGTGATCACCCACGCCTTCGACCCGCAGGTCGAGACCGCCGTGGAAAGCGAGCTGTTGGACGAAGTGGTCGTAGAGCCCTGAGCCCGTCTCCACGTAGACGCGACCTTTACCCCGCAATCGCAGCCGCACGTCGATGCGCGTTTCCGCGGTAGCGCGACGGTGGCGCACAAGATCCGACGCCCTCGTAGAACCAGTGATCACCGAGCGAATCGCTTCGAGCAAGACATTGTCGTCGTCCTCGTCACGCACCGAGATGCGAATCGCACCCGTGAAGGTTCGAATCACGACACCGAACGGGAGCAGCGCGGCGTGCCAGTAGTCCGGATCGTCGACCGGGATGAAAAGAAAGTTCGTATAGGACCGCAGCGGTGTCAGGCCGAGGGCCGCAAGTTCGGTCGACAAGCGCTCGCGCTCGGCGATCTGCGATGCGACGTCCGGCGGACTCTGCAGCGACGCGAGGGCGAGTGCCGCCGAGAGTGACGACACCGCCAGTGGTGCCAAACGAGAGGAGAGAATCGCAGCTCGTTGCGGCTCGCACACCGCGTAGCCCACGCGGGCTCCGGCGAGTCCGTACGCCTTGGAGAACGTCCGCAGAATGATGGCTCCATCCTTCACGCGATCGAGTGCGTCGACTCCCGCGTAGTCGGCGTAGGCCTCGTCAATGACGAGTTGACCGGGTATGTCGGGAATCTCGGGTAGCTCACCCGTGGGGTTGTTCGGTCGGCACACGTAGACAAGATCGGCCTGGGCGGGGTCGTCGATCACCGTCGCGCCGGCCATGCCCGCCGCGAAGCGGTACATCGAATACGAGTTGGCGGGAACGGTGGCGACCGTTCCGCCCGGAGCGAACACGCGAGCCGCGAGGACAATGAGCTCGTCGCTACCAGCGCCTAGGACGATGGACGAGAGGGGAACATCGTGATGGGCCGCCACCGCTGCTCGTAACTCGGCGTAGCGCCCTCGGTCGTATTCATTCACGTCGGCGAGCGCCCGCGCGACGGTCGCGGGTCGGGCACTGGTGGGCGGCGCGGCGGAGACATTGCCGTCAAACCGAAGGATGTCCGTGGGTCGAAGTCCCACGGCGGCGGCGATGTCGGCGGACGATGGGGGCCACTGATACTCAACGAGCGACTCGGGCAAGGGACGCAGAGTCATCGTCGCGCCGTCTTCTTGTGATTGACCATTCCCTCAATTTCCGCGAGGGCTTCAATGGTCGGCGCCAACTGCTCGAGCCCCTCGCGAGTGATGCGTTGCACCGTCACGGTCTTCAAGAACGTCTCGAGGCCAACACCACCACTCGACCGTGAGGAACCTCCCGTCGGCAAGATGTGGTTGCCACCAGTGGCGTAGTCACCAGCCGGCACAGGCGCAAAGCGACCCACGAAAACAGCACCCGCGTTTCGGATGAGAGGCGCCAGCGATTCGGCCCGCTCACCGAGAAGTGACACGTGCTCGGCCGCGTGGTCCTCCACGGCGGCGAGCGCGGCGTCAAGATCATCCCCCACACGAACGACGTAGCCCTTCGAATCCGGACCGTGCTCCATCTGGGCCGCGAGTTCTTGTTGGATGATCCACTCCTCGACGCCCTCGTCAGCAACGACCACGATCTCACTCGGTCCCGCCGGGAGGTCGATCGCGACGTCCTGTGACACTTGAAGTTTCGCGGCGTTGACCGGCCCGCTGCCCGGACCCACGATCTTGTCAACGGGGCGAATGAGCTCAGTGCCGTAAGCGAGCGCGGCGATGGCCTGGACGCCGCCGACGGCCCACACCTCGTCGATGCCCAATTCCTCCGCCGCGGCCGCGACCAGTGCGGCTCCGCTCGGTGGCGTGCACACGACGATCCGGTCCACACCAGCCACTTGCGCGGGAACCGCACCCATGATCAGTGACGACACGAGATTCTTGGGTACGTAGACACCCACGGAGCGCAGCGGCGTCCAACGTCGCTCCAAGACGACGCCGGGCATCACTTCCATGGTGACGTCGGCGGGACGTTGAGCCGCGTGCCAACGACGCACGGCGTCCGCGGCCGCGCGAACCGCCTCGATGGGAAGTCCCTGACCCGCCACCGCGCGACGAGGCAACGGATCATTCCCGCCGTCGAAATAGTTGGACCAGTCCGCCACCGCGGCGTCGCCGCGGGTGCGAACGTCATCAATGATGGAAGAGACAGTAAAGGTGCGCGACATTAAGGAACCATCCGTTCAACAGGCAGGGTAAGGATTGACGTTGCCCCCAGCGCTTCGAGCTTCGGCAGTAACTGCCAAATCTCCTTCGCCGGAACCAACGCGTGCAGGGCTACGGTGCCGGGCGTCGCTAACGGCATCACACTGGGAGAACCCTTCGTCGGCAGCAGCTCCGTCACCGCGTCGACTGCGTCGGTAGGCACGTTGCACAACAAGTAACGATTCGCTCGCGCGTTGACCACGGATCCGAGAACCGTGGTCAACGTTCGTGCTGCTTCGGTACCGGCACCGTCGTTGCGACCAATCAATACCGCTTCGGCTTCGAACAAGGTTCCGACAGTGCGCAGTCCGTTAGTCCGCAGAGTGCTCCCTGAGGACACCAGATCAATGATCGCGTCAGCGAGCCCGAGACGTGGGGTGATTTCGGCTGATCCGGTCACGGTAACGAGTTCGGCCTTGATCCCCCGCTCACGAAGCGCCGTAGCCGCTAGGTGTGGGTGGGCGGTGGCAATGCGCTTGCCGTCGAGGTCATCGAGGGACGTCGCCACATCCTCATTGGGAACGGCGGCCTGAAGCGAACACAGACCGAAACCGAGACGGAGTAGGACTTCGACGTCGCAACCTTTTTCCGCCACGAGGTCGAGTCCCGTCACGCCGCAGTCGACGACGCCGTCCTGCACGTACTCGGGTACATCATCGGCCCGCACGAACAAGATGTCCACGTCGGCGTTGCGGCACTGGGCCATGAGGACGCGTTCGCCCGGTTCTTGGGGTGAGAGCCCGGATGCCTCGAGAAGGCTCCAGGTCGGCTCCCGTAGCCGTCCCTTGGACGGGATTGCGATCGTTAAGCGTCGGGTCATGGCTTCAACTTTCCTAAAACGGAGGCGTAGCCTCCCTCTCCATGCCGCAACCACTGTGCGACGCGTGTGATCGTCGCGGTCGAGGCACCGGTGCGACGAGCGATCTGTTGGTACGGCACGCTTTGATCTACGAGTTGTGCAACTTCCCAACGTTGCGCCATGGCGTCGAGCTCGGACCGAGTGCACAAATCGCGCAAGAATCGCTTAGTAAGTTCCACGTCCCTCAAAGAGGCGATGGTCGTAATGAGGTCATCCACTCTGGTTTCGTGGTTGGGCTTTTGACCGTCGGCCCGGAGATTCGACATATCAGCATTGTAGTACGCTAATACGTTGATATGCAACTCATCCCCGCCATTGACCTCCTGGGAGAGGACGCCACGCGTCTCGAACAGGGTGATTACGACAAAGAACTCTTCCGCCGTCCGGCAGAGGAGTTCGTCGCCGAACTCGCGGCGACGAACCCGCCCTACTTACACCTCGTCGATCTCGAGGGAGCACGAAGCGGCGTCCTTCGTCCTGACGTACTTCGTCGTTGTGTTGCAGCGGCAAACGGTGTTCCTGTTCAGGTCTCCGGTGGAATCCGGTCACTGGCCTCGGCCGCGGCCGTCCTGGACGCCGGAGCAACCCGAGTGTTGATTGGTACCGCCGCCTTCGAGTCACCCGAAACGCTGATCTCGTTCACGAATGAATTCGGCGACGCCCTCGGCGTCACCATTGACGTAAAAGACGGGTATGTGCGAGTGGGCGGGTGGCTCGATCGAACGTCTTTCACTGTCGCTGAAGCAGCGCAACACTGCGTCGACGCCGGCGTTGTTCGCGTCCTCGGAACAGCGATCGCGAGAGACGGCACCATGGGAGGCCCCGACCTGGACCTATATCGCGAACTGGTGTTGTTTCCCTTTGCCGTGATCGCGGCCGGTGGTGTTCGCCACCAAAGTGATGTTGACGAGTTAGACACGATTGGATGTGAAGGCGCCGTTGCCGGCCGTGCTTTCGCCGAAGGTGTGTGGCGCTAAACGGCGCGACGACGGGAGAACAGAACGAGCACAACTCCCATAGCGATGGCCAGTGCGCTCACCCACCACAGCGCGCTCGTCGGCGCTCCGGTAAAGGGGAGCTGGGGCTCGGTGACCGGTGGCAACGTCGCCGAGTCGGCGACGAGCGAATTAGTGAACGTACACGTCACGTGTGGGTTCGTGGCCGTGACATCAATCACGGCTCCCGAACTACTCGACGACACGAGTGCCGCACCGCAGTCGACGTTGTCGAGCTGCCACGTGAATCCTGAAGGCGAAGTCGCCGCGAGTTCATCGATCGAGTACGTGCCGAAGACGAGTGGGTTGACGGGCTCTCCACTTCGTTGCTCTGCAGTGGTCGCCACGTTCTCGACCGAGGTGACCGCTTCAAAACGAACAGGTTGTTCGGAGGCGACGTTCGTGCCGAGCATCGAAAATTCGAAGCGGCCGACGCCGTTGGTCGAAATCTTTTGGATCGTCACCGACCCCGTGGGGATCAGTCGATTCGTGAACGTGCAAGCGATGTCCTGACTGACCGACGTGACGTCGACCTCCTCGGTGAGTGACGGCGGCTGACTGTGGCCGTCGCAGTCAAAGGCCGACACGACCCAGTGCCCTTCGGCCGTGGCCGCCGGCATTGTCTCAGTAATCCGGTAGTGACCGAGCGTGACGTCGTGGACGACGCCAGCGAGTACGGGCGTGTTCGACGCGGTGGTCGTGGCACTCAGCGACGTCGTGGATCCCGTTTGGGGTACCACCGAGAAGGTGAAGGGGCCGCCGTGTCCATCAAGAGTTTGTTTAAAGACGGACAACTCGGTCGACGTTCGTTTGTTCTCGTAGGTACATACGACGTGGTCCGATTCACCGAGATCGATGGTGGCCGTGGTACCGCTCGTGTGGATGACGCTCGCGCCATTCGCCGACGTGCAACTCAGCCGCACGAAGCCGAATCCCGCAGTAGGCAGTTCAGTCACGTCCCACGTTTCACCCGAGGCTCGGTCGAAGGTCACCTGGCTGCCGGCCAAGACGCTGAAAGTTCCTCCCGGGTTATAGGAGATGTTGCCTTGGAAAGGAAAGGAGTTCTTCGCCGATTCACCAGCGGGCAGAGTCTTCTTGATAACAATGCTGCCCGGAGCCGTGGGGACACTGACGGCGTAGTAGTAGCAAAACGCGTGATGCGTGCCGGCCGAAAACCCCACCCACTCCACATTGTCACCGTTCAAATTGTCAATCGAACAACGCAGGGCTCCAAAGGCGATGTGGTCGGAGTTCGGCAACGGGTCCGCCGGTGTGCCACCCTGCAGCCAGAGTGACGAGCTTTGGAGAGCGAGTTGCGCTTGTTCCGGTGTCAACTGGACCGTGACGGCCGTTGCGAGGTGGGCGCCCGTCGGTTGGCCGTCGGAGTTGAGCAGAGGCGTCGAGGGTAGGACCGTCACGGGCTCGTAAGCGTTACGAACCGTCGTGAGACCCTTCACCTTGCCCGCGAGGCCGGTTCCAAAACTGAACTGGAAGCCGCGGAGGGGTGTGCACTTGTCCTGATGCGCCGACTCGATCGCAGGGTCGATCGGTTGGCCGGAGCTGTACGCGGTGTCGGGACCTAGATCCTGCAGACTCTCCATGATGTTGTTGCGAGCCAGGTTCGCGGAGATGTCGCTGTAGCTCGGACACTGCCGAGCGACCAATGTCACGAGAAACGGCTGGTCCTTGGCGGTCCCGCTGGTCGCGGCTCCCGCGGCGGGAAGTGTGGCCAGCATCACCGTCACGACGGCGGCGCACGAAATACCGAATCGATGGGCTCTCACGCGCTCAGCCTACCGACCAACACCTCGTTTTTCGAGGAATCGCCGCGACACGACCTCATCAATCGACGCAAGAGTACCGACGACGCGCGAGGAGTCGCCGAAGGGGATTTAGGCTGCCCATCGTGACAGCGTCAAAGCCGGACAATGAACTGACGCGCGAAGAATTAGAAGAGTTGGTGCGGATGTTGCGCGAGCAGGTCGCGTCACTTCGCGAGGAACTCCGTCGCAGTCGACGTGAGCAGCACGAGACTCCCCCGCACTATCTCTAGATAGCGTTCGTCTCGTCATCACGTCGACAACGGATGACATCTCCAATGAGCTCGAGGCGTTCGGGGAAATGGTCGTCGCGAAAATTTCCGAAAATGTCCCACCGAGCAATGAACGTTTCGATGTCGTTGTCGGGTGTGAGCGACCCTCGCGACGAACTTTCCGCGTGCAGAATTTTGACTCGCGGCGTATAGATCACCTTGTAACCGTGAGCCTGGATTCGAAGACAAAAGTCCACGTCGTTCTGCACGACGCGAAGTTTGTTATCGAGTCCGCCAAGTTCGTTCCACAGAGATCGGCGAATCACGTGACACGCGCCGGTGACCGCACTGATCTCACGAGTTGAATTCAAGAAGGCGTCGGGACGCCGGTAGTTCAGGTCACGACGGAGATGTTGAGGATAAGGAGCAATCGAGATGCCCTCGTGTTGAGGATGTCCCGACGGATCTTCGAGATAGCAACCCACGAGTCCGACGCGCGGCAGCATCAGAAGCGACACCATGGATTCCAACCAATTAGGCGTGACGACGACGGTGTCGTTGTTCAGCGTGACGACGATATCGTCACGTACCGCCGCCACCCCTGTATTGACGACGTCCGAGTAGTTAAACGGTCCCGGTGCGGGAACGACCTCGACATCGTTCGAGGCCAAGTACTCCAACGTGGCCGGCTCCACGGAGTCGTTGTCGATCACCACGATCCGGTACGCCGGATACGACGTCACCGTGCGTACGGATTCGATGCAACGGGCCAAAAGGTCGAGGCGGTCGCGCGTGGGAATCAAGATCGCCACCGACGGCCACTGCATCGATGGTGTCAGGTCCCAGTTCAGTGAGCCGCAAGGACCGGGCCGGACCTCAACGGTGGCGTCCGGCACGGCGCGAACGACCGCGTCACGGACCAATTCCCGCTCGTGGTGTCGGTCGGCGCCAAGGTCCGTGGGTGAGCGAAGAATGAACTGCGCGGTGTGGCACACCGCCGCTCCTCCCTCCATCATGCGTAAGACCGTGTCGCGGACAATGACGTCACTCGCGCACTCACGAAAGCCTCCTCGCGACGCCACGGCGGAGGCGCGAAAGGCCACCGCTCGGCCGGTCACGTCGGAGCTGTAGAGCTGCACCTCCCCCAAGGTCTTTGTGACGAAATGCGGGATCATCGTTCCGTCCGGCGAGAGGTCCCACCAGTCCCCCGTCGCGACGTCGGCCCCTGCTCGCTCCGCGTTATCCACCACGGTCGTCAACGCGTCGTAATCCACGATGTCATCCGCGCGAATGATCATGAGCCACGACGTTTCGTCACTGATCATCTCGTTCAGCCGTGTGGCCACCTCGTAAGGAGAATGGGGAGTGGGCAACGGGAGTATCTGGACGCAGACACCACGGGTGGTGAAGGTCGACGACTCCGGGCCGTCCCAGATCACCACGCGAAGTATCGTCTCGTTTCCTTGCCTCTTGAACGAAGGGAGAGCACTTTCTGTGGGGACTAGTTGCCCGATTCCGTAGGGAAATTCAATCTCTGGCGTAGTAGTCACCGCGCGTGTTGCTCGCCGGCGTCGAAGTAGAGGCGACGCGAGATAGACGGCGAGGCGGAATCTCCAAGTACCAGGAGGCAGCACCCGCAGGGCCAAGGTCACTGAATGGTCGTGGCGCACTTCCGCGTTGAGACGCCAAATCTCTTCGTGATATTCCTGCCACCGACGGCGCGCTTCTTCTCGCGTGATCGTCTCGTCAGGAACGTTGCGAATCACGCTCTACTCAATACCCGTGTACCACGGAGACACTCGTGGCGGGAACGATTCTTGGAACATGGCGTGGCCGAACGAAAGATTCGGGTTGTAATACGGATCTTTGATGATCTCGAGCCCCCAGCGGTCACGCACGATAGCGATCTCCCGCATCGAACGCTGAAACTTTGGTCCGCTGTTATCAAGCCCCCGCGAGACGGACTCGAAGTGAAAGAGCTCAGCGAGCGGCGTGTACGTCACCTGCTCTCCCGCGGCGCGAATACGAAGACAGAAATCGATGTCATTCCACGCGACCTCTAAGGTTTCGTCCAATCCGCCGAGACGATCCCACGTCGTTCGTCGTACCGCGAGGCACGCGGCCGTGCACGCTTGATACTCACAGGGAACCGCCGCTCGACCGAAGTATCCAAAATCTTCAGCCGGCGCCAGGCGATTCACGTGGCCCGCGAGACCGTACGGACCCAAAACGACACCCGCGTGTTGGACGCGCCGATCAGGGTAGAGAAGTTTGGCCCCGACGGCACCAACCCCGGGCTGTAAGAGCTGACCCACCATGGCACTCAGCCACGTTCCATCAATGATTTCCGTGTCATCGTTCAGAAGAACCAAGACCCCACCGCGACACGACGGCACCGCCGCGTTGTGGAGGGCCGAGTAATTAAAGGGGCGATCATCGCGCACAACTCGAACGCGGTCAGCGACCGAGAGGAGAAAGGTAGAGGTCGATTCTTCGACTGATCCATTGTCGATGACAACGATTTCGTAGTTTGGGTACGTCGTTTTCTCGAGCACCGAGGTGACGCTGGTCGAAAGGTATTTTCCGTCGCGCGTCGGAATCATGATTGACACCATGGGAGGTTGCGCCGGGAGCGCGAATTCGACCAACGCGAGTCCGGTGCCCGCCACTTCCATCACCTTCGCATCCACCTGTCGACGACGCAGGGCTTCGGTCACGGCGCGCCGTCCGGCGTCGAGCGCCCACGGTTTGGCCGCTGAGGATTGCGAAGTGGACTCTCGGTGGCTACGCCAGTGGTAAAGGATGTGGGGAATATGAATGATCGTGTCGCGATCCACCACTTCGCTGACGCGCAGCACGAGGTCCCAGTCTTGTGCCCCATCGAATTCTGATCGCAATCGTCCAAGTTGTTCGACGAGGTCTCGGCGCACGACCGTGAGGTGACAGACGTAGTTCTGCCCCAAGAGAAGCAACGGATCAAAGTCCGGCTTGAAGTAGGGCATGAACGGAACGTCCGCCTCGTCAATCTTGTCCTCGTCGGAATACAGCAGCGTCGCCTGCGGATTTTCGTTCATGGCGAGCACGACGTGGAAGAGCGCGTGCTCCACGAGGGCGTCGTCGTGATCCATGAAGACGATCCACTCACCGGAGGCTTGCTCGATTGCCGAATTCGTCGCAGCAGAAATATTGCCGTTCTCAGTCCGCTCCACCAGCCGAATTCGACCATCGAGTTCCGCGTATTCACGCACTATTGCCCGCACGTCGGCGTCGGGCGAGCAGTCGTCGGCGATCAAGAGTTCAAAGTGGGGATACAGCTGGGCCCGTACCGATTCGATGGCTTTACGTAAGAACACGTGGTCCGTGTTGTAGGTGGCCATCACAATCGACAACGTGGGGTTGTAGTCCAACAGACCCATACGACGTTGCAGCAAATGCTCCGCGTCGGGGGTAAACGTCATATAGCGCTGTACCCACTGCGCGTACGTGGTCGAGGTTCCGCCGTCGGGTTGACCCGCTCGGCCGTATCCACGGAACAGCACCTCTAGGGCGTACTTCAGCTGCGTGAGAAATTTGCGAAGTAGCAACAAGAGATACCCCAGCTTCGTCGCCTTCGGTGGGACAACGGCAGGTGCGGCGGCGACCGTCACCTGGTCATCTCCCGGACGATCTGGGTCGACCCACGTATCCGGCTGGTCCGGCTCGGGCGCCGAACTCACCGCGATGGGTCGCTTGCGCAACAGGGCGCGAAGAATGACTTCGATCCCGTTGGCTACTTTCATCACGACGACCACCAACGGATAAATCCTTGATCGGGTCATCGCTCGGTACTGCTGCGCGAGTGCTTCGGTGGACGCGGCCGTTAACTCTGATACGCGAGCGGCGTCGCGCAACGCCGCTACTTCATCCGCGCGGACGGTACGCACGAAATGCAGTGAGGCGGGTGCTTCGTTCGGGGCTTCTTTGGGAACGAAGGACACGGGTGAAATTCCTCTTCTGTCGTGAGAACGGGGTGCGAGCAACGGGTGTCAGAATCGATTCAAGGATAGTGACTATCGCTGCGGACGCGGTTTCTCCGTGAATCAGTGAGCGCATCGTCCACGGTTAGGCTCGACGAGGTATGCGTCGACACAGCAAGGTCTTTTCGATCTCCTTCGTGCTGGTCTTTTCGCTGATGGTGTGTTGGACGTTCGCGTCGCCCCTCTTTTCTGCTCCCGACGAAGAAAGCCACGTCATTTGGGCGACCGCGATCGATCGCGGCCACTTCGGTGTCCCGGTCGTACTGCACAAGGCCAGCTATCGCATCGTGACGGTCCCGGAATCGGTGGCGTCGAGCATCACGTCGAACGCGTGCCTCAACAACCAACCCACGCACGTCGGCAACTGCATGGGTGCCCTCGACCAAAGCCAGAAGCCCACTTCGGTCATTACACATTCGGCGGAATACCCGCCCCTCTATTTCGTACTTGTCGGAATTCCCACCATCTTTTCGGCGACAACAGGTCATCTCTACGGCATGCGGATCCTTGGTGATCTTCTCAACGCCACGATGATCGCACTCGCGGTGACCGCACTCGCCGCTCGATCGCGACGGCGCTTCGTGTGGTGGGGTTTTCTCCTGGCCCTCACCCCGCAGATCTTCTACTTGTCGAGCGTCATCAATCCCGCCGGCATGGAACTCACCAGTTCCTTGTGTTTTTGGACTCTGTTGTCGTTATTCATCCTTGATTTTGAACAAGGCCCCAGTACTCCGCTCATCGCCGGTCTCGCGATCAGCGGCTCCGTTTTTGTACTCACTCGGCCCCTCTCGCCGCTCTTCGTGGCCGTCGCGTTAGTGACGGCACTCCTCCAGCTGCCACTGCGTCGTCTCTGGCGTTACTTTTTGTCGTCGCGACCCTTTCAGGTCGCCGTTGGTGCGGTGTCCACGACGACGGTGCTCGCACTCGGGTGGATCGCGACACACAGTTCCTACAAAGTCCTACCTTCGACCACGACCGTTCTGATCAAACCCCACGAGTCCACGTTGTCCATTGTGCGACTTACCTTTACCTTTGTTCCGTCCTGGATGCACCAGACCATCGGTAACTTCGGTTGGCTCGACACGCCCCTCCCCCGAGTCTTGTGTGACGCGTGGTACCTCGCTGTCATCGCCCTGGTTGTCTTCGCTCTCGTCGTGGGCGCTGCACGTCAACGAATCGCTCTTGTCTTCATCTCGATCGTGGGCCTCCTCTCGCCGGTGGCGATCGTCGCCAGTCAGGCCCGTCACCTTGGCATCGTGTGGCAAGGCCGCGACAGCATGCCCATGACCGTCGGCATCCCGTTAACAGCGGCCGTGATCGTTGCGTCTCGCGTGGAGTTCTCTCGTATCTACTTCCGCGTCAGTCTCGTGCTCGTGGCCTTCGCGGCGGGAATGCAGCTCTTCGCCTTCAACGAGATACTGCAGAGATTCACGGTGGGTGGCACCGGGATCCACGTGCGCTATTTGCTGCACCCACGGTGGATGCCCGTTCTCCATCCGGTCGTGCTGGCGCTGATAACTGCGACATCGATTGTCGTCGGCGCCGTCCTGGTTCTACGTCGACTCCAGGACTCTGCCGATGACCACGCCGAACGGGCGCTACCGAACACGTCGCCGAAGAAGCCCAGACGAAAAGCTCCGGCGCACGCCGCCAAACGTTAGAGGTACGTCGGCAGTTCGTTCGACGCACGCCGTTGAGCGAGCGTCGGGGCAGCCGCGTCCTTGGGCGACAGAAGCGCATCACCATCGAGCGGCCACGGGACGTTGATCTCTGCGTCGAAGGGGTGGATTTCGAGTTCCATCGTCGGGTTGTACGGGGACGAGAGTAGGTACGCGAGTGAGGCGGTCTCGCTGGTCACGCAGAATCCGTGCGCCACACCGGTAGCCAAGACAACGGTCGTTCCTTGAGCGGCGGAGAGTTCCACGAGTTCTACGCGCCCGAACGTCGGTGAACCGACGCGAATATCGACCAGCACGTCAACGAGGTCTCCGCCTACACAAGTCACGGCCTTGGCTTGACCTTCGGGCGCGAGTGAGTAGTGCAGGCCTCGTACGACATTGCGCGCCGAGAAGGAGAGATTGGCTTGTTGCGTGTCAAAGACAATGCCCGTGGTGGCGAAGTCAGCACCCTTGAACCACTCGCGGAAGAAGCCGCGGTCGTCGCCCCACACCGGACTTTCCGCTCGGTAACAACCCGCAATATTCAGTTCGGTAAATTTCATGCTTAGAGGCCCTTCAACGGACGCCACCAGGCTTCGTTATCGCAGTACCACTGCACAGTCGCCGCCAGTCCATCCTCGAAAGGAACCTGAGGGGCGTATCCCAACTCCTGGCGAATCTTGGAACAGTCCACGGAGTACCGGCGGTCGTGACCCAAACGGTCGGCGACGGGTTCAATCATTTCTTCGCCGACGCCCATGAGCGACAGGAGGCGACTGGTCAATTCGCGGTTCGTGAGTTCCGTGCCGCCGCCGATGTTGTAAACCTCGCCGGCTCGGCCGCCTTCGAGCACTTTGAGAATCCCTTGACAGTGATCATCGACGTGCAACCAGTCGCGCACGTTGAGTCCGTCACCGTAGAGAGGCACCTTCTTGCCGTCCACCAAATTGGAGACGAAGAGCGGAATCACCTTTTCGGGGAACTGACGAGGGCCGTAGTTGTTGGAACAACGCGTCACCGAGACGTGCAACCCGAAGGTTGCGTGATACGCCAGGGCCGCGAGGTCGCTACCCGCTTTGGACGCGGAATAGGGCGAATTGGGCTCGAGGATGTGATCTTCTCGCCACGAACCTTCACTGATGGACCCGTAGACCTCGTCGGTGGAGACGTGGACGAAGCGTTCGACCCCACCACGTCGGGCCGACTCCAGCAGTTGTTGCGTCCCGAGGACATTGGTTGTAAAAAACGGTGCCGCCCCCGCGATGGAACGATCGACGTGACTCTCTGCCGCCAAGTGCACGACGGAATGGACTCCCTGGAGCAGCTCGTCGGTCAGAGCGCCATCGTTGATAGAACCGTGCACGAAGCGAACTCGAGAATCTCCAAGTACACCGGCAAGGTTTTCGCGTCGGCCCGAGTACGTCAGTGCATCGAGAAGGATGAGTTCGTCGTACCCGAGGCGTTCGGCTTGCTCGAGAACCACTTCAGTGAAACGTGAGCCGATAAATCCGGCGACGCCGGTGATCAGGATGCGCAAGAGGTGTCCAATCGCTCGTGAAAATCGAGAATGACCATGTCAAGACTACACTTGGCCCGTGAAGGGAATCATCCTGGCGGGCGGCTCCGGCACCCGTTTATATCCAATTACGCGGGCTGTTTCAAAGCAGTTGCTACCGGTGTACGACAAGCCGATGATCTACTACCCGTTGTCCACGCTGATGTTGGCGGGCATTCGGGACGTACTGATCATCACGACTCCGCACGATCAGGCCAGTTTTCAGCGACTGTTAGGTGATGGCTCCCACGCGGGCATCTCGTTGACCTACGCGATCCAAGATCAACCCAACGGTCTCGCGCAAGCGTTAATTCTCGGTGAGGAATTCCTCGACGGCGATAAGTGTGTCCTGATTTTGGGTGACAACCTCTTCTACGGACCAGGTCTTGGAACTCAGCTCGCCCGCCACCACGACATCGAAGGCGCGTTGATCTTCGCGTATCAAGTGAGCGACGCCACCGCGTACGGAGTCGTCGAGTTCGCCGACGACGGCCGCGTCCTTTCTCTGGAAGAAAAGCCGGCAGCCCCCAAATCAAATTACGCCGTGCCCGGCATCTACTTCTACGACGAACAGGCGTCGGCGATGGCTCGTCAACTCACGCCGAGCGCACGAGGTGAACTAGAGATCACCGCCTTGAACAACGCGTACCTGGAAAAAGGTGAACTTCGCGTCGACATCCTTCCCCGTTCGACCATGTGGCTCGACACGGGCACGCACGAATCATTATTCGAGGCGTGCGGCTTTATTCGTACCACCCAACATCGCTCGGGACTTCGAGTCGGCGACATTGAACAAATCGCCATGGATCAAGGCTGGATTTCGTCGTCCGACAAATAAGCGTTCGAGTGAGCAACTGCACCAGAGTCCCTATGTGAAGTGATTCACTCATGCAGTCACTCATTGTGCGTAAACGATGCACAGTGCGATAATTCCGAAAATCACGAAAGCGATGACGCCGCCGGTCATTTACGTCATGAAATTACGGTGTCCTGACGAACACACGTGCTCGACGCTACGTACTGCGACCAACGATGGAGTCCAATGCACAACGTCCCGGTCGAGCCGAAGCCAGACCGGGACGTTGTACTCATCAATGAACTCTTCGCAGAGATCATCATTTCGTGGCGGGGGCAGGATTTGAACCTGCGACCTTCGGGTTATGAGCCCGACGAGCTACCAGACTGCTCCACCCCGCGGCGGTTGTGAAAGTCTACTGCGCGAATGGCCCAGGAGACAAAACGATTGTCATCAAGTGGACACCGACTCGCGACGCGTCCGTCGCCCCGTGATCACGATGCATAGAACGGCCACAACCATGAAGTGTTTCACGAGAGCCACGACGATCGCCAGGTCCTCGTGTTGGCGTGCTCACAAACGTCCCCATTGAAGCGTGGCTCCGAAGGAAAGATCCCGCACGACGAGAGTCGTTATCGCCTACAGGTAGTAGTAGATAATTGCAATAGATACACTCGAACTGTGGCGACCCGAGACGTGATCCTTCAAGCAGCCGTCAAAGAAATCCGAGAGAGAGACGAGGCTTCGTTTCGGGTAACCGCCGTGGCGAAGGCAGCCGGTTGTGCCACGAGCGTCCTCTATCACTACTTTGGTTCCCGCGAAGGTCTTATCGACGCGGCGCTCGTCGCGATCGTCACCGAGGAGACCAACATGCTGCGTGAATTCGCCACCTTGAGTTTCCAGGCCGCACAGGACACGGACGACGCCGTCGAGCTCATGGTGAACTACGCCCTCATCGCGCACGACCCGTCGCGACGTGTCGACCGCGCACTACGAGCTCGCCTCGTGGGGGCCGCCCAGACTCGACCCTCGGTACGAGCGGAGTACGCGAAATATTCCGATCTCGCGCAACACCAAAACATGCAAATTATCGACACCCTGAAGAGCAAGGGCCTCATCCGTGAGGAGGTCAGTTCCAGCGCCGCCTCACTGGTGATGAGAGCGCTCGACTACGGGTGGGTACTCGATGAAGTGCACGACGCACCAACGGTGCCCTACGACGAGTGGATCGGCCTGATTCGGCTCTTGGCAACCGCCTTCTTTCGCAGTTCGGCCTACTTGCCCGACGCCAACGCCGATTGAGCCAAGCGAAGATACGCGTTCATCGCGTTGACGTCGCTCTGGTACTGAGCCAAATTCCCCGCCCGTAGGGCAGATTGCGCGTGATCGTACGCCGTGGCCGCCAGGGTGAGATAGGTCGATGTCGAGCCGTGTCCCGGGTTGGGAGGAATCACTGTTCCTCCTCCACCGGAGGTTCCCAGCACGTCGGCAACCGCCGCCGGCAGAGTGGTTTCAATGCCCACGTGTTGATTGAACACCGTGATGACGTCAGTGAGCTGAGGGAGCGGGTTCGCCGAACTCGTCACGTACATGGGCCGCACGTACAAGATGGAATTCTTGAGCGGAATCATGAGGTTGTTACCGAGAATGACGTGCGATCCGTGTTGGTCCAACGGAGTGATGGTGTCGCTGACTTTCTTGTTCTGCTGAATCTCCGAGTCCGCCTGCGCGGGACCAGTCACCGTCGTGCCACGCGGCGTGACGTACACGTTGAGTTGTCCGTAATCCGAAGGATCAGACGACGCAATCAGAAAGGCTCGAAGACTTTGTACCGTCGAGGAATTGCCGGCCGGGACGAACGACGCGGATAGCAACAACTGTTGCTTCGTCTCGCCGGGAAGGGCCATTACTTGGTACAGGGGATCCATGGGCGACAAGTTGACGTTGATGACGTTCCCGGCGCTGTCACGTGTCTTCGTGTACGACAACGACTGGTTGGGAGAACCTGCGCCGGCAGTCGGCGAGATCTCCCATCGGTCACTCGCGTTGTAGAAACTCGAGGGAGTGGTGATGTGATATCGACCGAGCGTCGCGGCCTGGATCGAAAAGAGATCTTGCGGGTAGCGCAAGTGACTGCGCACCGCACTCTCCATGGCGCTCATCGGCTTGAACATGTTGGGAAATGCTGCGCGGTACGCCTGCAGGAGCGGGTCACTGGGATCCTGTGCGTAGAAACTCATCGATCCGTTGTACGCATCGACCACGCACACAACTGAATTGCGCACGTAGTTATACGTAGCGGGAAGGCCATTGTCGACGGGCACGGTTTGGTTCGAGGCGTCTTCGCTATAGGGATAATTCGACGTCGTGGTGTAACCGTTCAGCACGTATTGAACGCGTCCGTCCGCAACGATCGCGTAGGGGTGAGCGTCCCACGACAGGAAGGGGGCAGCCTTTGCGGCCATCTCTGAGACGTCGCGCACCCACATCACTCGGCTGTTCGACGTGATCTGACTCGAGATCAACATGTTTGGGTCACCGAAACGAAGCGCGAACGCGGCTCGTCGCAACAGACCACCAGCTGGCACGCCGCCGGTACCGGTGTAGTGCGATTCGACGGGATTACCCGCATTGGGACCCGAGTTGATCTGGTAGTCAAATTCCTTTTGCTTCGTGTCCGCAACCGACCATCCGCTCATCCCGATACCGAAATAAATGTTCGGCTGGGTGAGAACGGGTAGGCCCGAGCTCGAGGTGGGAGGGACATTGCCCATTGCGAAATTGGGATTTCCCGTCGTGCCCGAACTCGTGTTGGCGGGAAGGATCACCGCGCCGATGCCGTGCGTGTACTCGAGGTGGGTATTCACCCACGATGGGGATGTCAACGCACTCGTGTTGGTGATACGCGAACCAATGAGCACCGGTGTTTCGGTGCCGTTGACGTAGTAACGATCAACCGCGAGGGACGCGAACTGGTAGTAGGACTGGATCGACTGCAGACGGTTGACGGTCTCTAAGGCAATCTTCGGGTCGGGATCCCAAAGTCGAATATTCGACAGAGTTCCCGCCGATTGGCGAACCACCGCGGGAGTAATCGTGGTCGACGCGGCGTAATTGTGTTCAGTCACATTCGCAATACCGAATGCCGCCCGAGTCGCTTCGATGTTGCGACCGATGTACGTCAACTCCAGATGGTTCTGGGCCGGGGTGACGCGGAAAGCTTGCAGGGCGACCGGATAAATGACACCGATCACGATCGCGACGAAGGCCCAGAGGCCCACGGCGATCACCGGAAGTGACCAACCGCGCATCCGAATGTTGAACAACAAAATCACCGCAGCGGCGAGCGATAGAAAACACAAGATGGTCAGCGCCGGAATACGCGCGTGCACGTCGGCGTAGCCCGCTCCTTCGACGTACGCGGTACTCGACGTCACGAGGGTCCACTTCGCAATGACATAACCGGCGGCTTTGAGAAGTGCGAGGAAGGCGAGGAGAACACTGATGTGCACCTTGACCGCCGGCGACACCCTCGGCGACACGCGGGCGGCTCGAATACCACCGTTGAGATAATGGAAGATGGTCGTGATGACCAGAATCGCGAACAGGGCCGCCAGACACCAATCCACGATGAAAGAGATAAACGGCAGGGAGAAAATGTAGAAGCCGAGATCTTTGTGAAAGAGGGGATCTTTGGAATGAAACGACTGGGCGTTCGCGAACAAGAGGTACGACTGCCACTGACCGGTCGCCGTCAAACCCGCGATGGCACCGATACCGAGGGACAAGATGGCGTAGATGCGTCCGGCGTAAGGGCGGACCACGTCCTGGAAGCGACGAACAATTTCGTCCTCGGGCTCAAAGGAAAGGTCCCGTGCCCCGAAGCGGTCCGTCAAGTAGAGATTGCCCCATAGAACGACAAAGAATGCGGCGCCAAAACTAACGGCGAGACCCACCTTGACCTCGAGGAGCGTGGAGAAGACGCTCGAGATGTGCAGCGACGAAAACCACAGCTGGTCTGTCCATAGAGTCGCCAGACTCCGCAAGGAGAGAAGCAGGAGAAAAAGCACCACGAGCGTCGAGAACAAGATGATCCGACGGCGCGGTGAAGGGGTTCGCGCAAACGAACCGTCTGAAGGGCTGCGCATGAACGCAGCCTAGGACCTAGGGGCTACGCAGGTACGACGGCGCACGCGCAACCGGCGTGCAGTGGCGGGTACAGCTGTCCGCTCGGGAATGGTGTGCCGACTGCGTGTAGTCCCGTACTCGCGTCGAGTGCGCACGCGTCACAAGGAGCATCACCCGGGGCGCAGAGAAAACGCACGTGGCCACCGGCCATCGCGCCGACGACACCGGCGTGAAAGGCGCGCCGCGCCACGTCAGTGCACAGTCGCTCGACGCGAGCACCGCGCCATTCTTTATATGCCGCGTTCGCGCGATCATCGCCACTGCCATTGCCGTCGGCCTGAATCCGCTTGCGCAACGCCAGGACAATGGTGACCGCCAAGTCCGCCGCTGCCTCGTCGACGGCGGTGAAGTCGGTCACAGTCGTAGCCGTTCCGGTCTCTTCGCCCGCGAATTGCGCGCCGGCGAGAGCCACGTCGCGCAAGACGTCACCGGCCGCTTCCGCGTAGCGGCGTCGCTGAGCGAATTCGTCCTCCATCTCATTGGTAATCACGCCGCTGACGTTGCGCAACTTCTCGAGCATGACGTTCTGATCATCCTGCAAGGCACGCTTCACCTTGCGAGTGAGAAGCGCGAGAGAGGTGTCCAGGGCGGCGTCACGGCGAGCAAAGAGTTCTTCCGCGGGTGTAGACGGGGCATTCGACACGACTGGCGCACGCTTCGGTGCGGGAGCGGCGGCGCCACGCTCCTCGAGCGTGGCCTTGCGTAGTCGAGCGAAGATTTCTTCCACGACGTCGGCCGCCGGCTCTCCTTCACCAATGGGTTCATTGTCGGCGGCCGCGGCGCCGCCCTTAACCGTCGACTCCGATTTCGGTGCCGGAGCGGGATTCTCGGACGCCGTCGGGGCACTCACGGTGCTCAAGTCGGGCGTCTCGAGAACGACCGGGGCGACGTCAGGAACCTCGCGCAGCGGCACCACCGCCAAAATCTCGTCCTCGCTGGGTTCGGCTTCCGGCGGACGATTGCGCAGAGCCTCGATCGCCGCGGCGCGCGCACCCTCGTCCGAACTCATCAGTCCGGAGAGGACTCCCTCGACTGATTCGCGAACACTCGTAATCGACGTGTGCAGCGAATCACGTGCCGCTCGCATCTGCTCGATTTGCAGGTGCATGGACTTACGCTTCACGGCCAAGTCATTGAGAACCGCCTTACGCGCCTCCTGGGCCTGAGCGACGATGGCGCGACCTTGCTCGCGAGCTCGTTCCACGAGAGCCTCGCCGTTGACCTTGGCAGACTCCACCAAACGCTGCGCGGCCGCTCGCGCTTCACCATCGAGGTGGGTAGCCGTCGCCTCGGCTTCTGAAACAATGGCCGCCGCTCGTTCCTGCGATTCAACGAGATAGGTCGCCGCGCGCTCCTGAGCCTGCGCGTAGATCGCAGTCGCCCGCTCTTGCGCTTCCGCCGTCACGCGTCCCGCTTCTTCGTGGGCGGATCGCAAAATGGCTGCGCTCTGAGAACCCAACGCTCCCGCCAGAGTGGCCTCGTCAAGAACGGGATTCGCCGCGCGACGCTGAGCTTCGGCCAATTGCTGCTGTAGTTCTTGAACACGCGTCTCGAACAGATGCATCTCGCGCGCCACGCCCTCGAGATACGTGCGAACTTCATTCGGGTCGTACCCCTTGCGCACCGTCCCAAAATTCGCGCGAACAATTTCGTTCGAGGAGTGTCGGGTCGTCGAGATATTCCGGCGTTCGTCCATCAGATAAAGACTAGGACGTGAACTAAAGCGAAGAGGGCTTCGTGAGCGGAATTGGTGGCTCTCCGCCCAGACGACGAAGGTCGGCCAACGCTTGGGCGAGGGTGTCCACACCCTCGACGTGCAAACTCGCATCCGCGGCGCCGCGGGCGGTCGCCACTTCGCTCGAGGGAACGATGAAGACGCTGGCCCCGGCTCGCTCGACCGCGATGGTCTTTTCCGCCACTCCCCCGACATCGCCCACCTTCCCGTCGGGCGAAATGGTGCCCGTCGCGGCGACAGTTCGTCCGCCCGAAAGTGAACCACTGCTCAATTGATCGATCAGCGTGAGCGTCATTGCGAGCCCGGCCGACGGACCACCAATGTTGGGGGTCGAAATCGTGATCGAGCCGGGCGTCGTGTAGTCCACGGCGTCCACGGGCTCGACGGCGATCATCGACAACAGCGGTTGCGACGACGGCGGACAACCAGGGAGTGTCGTGCCGTGAGGAACGGCGACGGTGGTGACTTTGACCGCCTTGGCGGAGCGCAGAATGATCGTGCCCGATGGCGAAATGATCGCGGTGCGAACGGACAACGTCACGTCAACTCCCGCCGGTTGCGCGCCAATCTCTCGCAATAGGTCACAGCTATTCGTCACCGGAAACCCGTTCACCGCGTCAATCTCGTCACCCACCGCCAGACCCGCGGTGTGCGCCGTCGACGGAACTTGCACCGCGTAGACCGTGGCGCCAACGTCACGGTGGGGAATCTTCCAACCCAATGACTCCAATGCAGCCACCTTGGCGTACTCCTTCGAATTCGACATGTCGACGTAGCCCTGAGCCACCAGTTGGTCGGTGGGAACGCCGGGGAGAGTCAAGTCTCCGCCGGAGACAATTTCCGTATGAGGTTGGAAGTGCGCCAGGAGGAAGCCCCACGCGGTCAGCTGAGTCAAATACACGTCGGTGAGAAGGATCTTGTCGTGGTGGGGATCAGTGTCGAGACCCTTCACACTGACCAGTTGGGCCACGGGTTGGGCATCGCCAGGGGTAATGGAGTACTCATTCACGTGCCACGTATTCAGGACGAAGAACGCGATCAGCACGACGAAAACAATCGCCACGGTGATGGGCGCACGTCGCGAAGGTGGTGAGATGGATGTATGGACCGAGATGACCAAACGCTACCCGAGGCTGTCCGCACCGTACTGCTGCGTGCCCGGCACGTCGTCAGTTCCGATAGTCGCAACGTCGTCACCTCGTCACTGCGGGCTGCTGACGAACACGCTCGCGTCCTCGCGCTGCGGGCGGGAGCTCATCACCGTTGGCTCAGCAGCGACGACTGGGATCACGCCAGCCGGGACGAGTCGGGCTCGGTTCGTAGAGAGGTGGCGAGCCTGCTCGCGGCCCACGACAACACCTTCGAGGGACGTAGCGAAATCCTCCTTCGCCTGCTCTCCGATGAAGACGCATTGGTCGTCGACGCGGCGGCGTTCGCGCTGGGTGAGGTTGAAGTCATCGACGCCGTGCCCGCTTTGATCTCCGTTGCGAATGATCACGAGGACGCTCGCTGTCGGGAAAGCGCCATCGCGGCTCTCGGCTCGATCGGTGATCCGAGAGCGGAGGCGACGGTGATCGCCGCGCTGACCGACAAACCTCCGGTACGGCGACGCGCCGTGGTGGCCCTCACGAACTTCGACAGCGAGGCTGTCGAAGAGGCTCTCGAGGCCGCACGCGACGACCGAGACTGGCAGGTCCGATCCGCGATCGACCAATTGGATCGCGACGACGACTAACGGTCGGCGTCGCGGAACAGCGCGTGCAGGGACGCCATCTCACGCAAACAACGTTGAAGACCCTCGATGACGACCAGTTCGGGGTCGTTCGCCAATCGAACTTCGACGCCCGTCTCGCGCGTCAGCAGTTCGGGCAAGTCGCGAAGTCTGCCGTGACCGCCGACGAGCGTCAGTCCTTGGGTCAGGACATCTTGTGCGAGGTCCGGAGGGGCGTCGCCAAGAGCTTCCTGCACCATCTTCACGGTCGCCAGAACCAGATCGGAAACCGCTGCGTTCACTTCGTTCGCGGTCGTCTCGACCGAGACGGGACGCCCTCGATCCACCGTGCGAGCGGGGATCACCTGAACCTCGCCCGCCGTACGACGGAGAGCTGAGGCAAGATTCTTCTTGAGCGATTCAACAACGTAGGGCGCGACGACCACGTTGTACCGCTGGCGCAACATCGTGGCAATCGCCGCGTCGAAGTCCGCGCCACCTGAACGCAACGAGCGTCCGGTGACAATGCCGCCGAGCGAGATCACGGCCGCCTCACTCGAACCAGCGCCCAACGTCACGACCGCCGAGGCGACGGGGTCATGCACAGGTAACCCGAGGCCGATGGCGGCGGCCATCGGAGCTTCCACCAGCGACGCTTCGACCGCTCCGGCCTGTAGTGCTGCTTGCCGCAAGGCACGGCGCTCAATGGCCGTGGCGAACGCGGGAACGCTCATCACTACCCGCACACGAGACACGCGAGAGAAACCAGCTCGGTCAAAGAACGATCGAAAGAGTCGAGCCGCAACGTCGAAATCGACGGTCGCGCCCTTTGCCAAGGGACGAAAAGCCACCACGTGTTGCGGACTACGAACGACGGCCTCGGCAGCGGCGTGGCCGACTTCGACGACCTCGCCGTTACTGGTATTGATCGCCACGATGGTCGGTTCGGAGAAGAGGACGCCCCCCTCGATAGTCGCCAGCCGTGTGTGCGACGTACCCACATCAAGAGCTACGTCGGTTGCCACGGTGACCAATGCTAGGGCGATACCCGTTGGCCCCCGCGACGCCTCTAGCCTTATCCCTCGTGGACAACGGCCCCAATGACCCCGCGCTGCAACCGCGGGGATCACGGTGGCGATTCTGGCGACGAGAGGGTGCGGGACCGCCCGCCGCGGAGGGTCGGGCGTGGATTCATCCCAGCGAACTTCCTAATTTCGACCGGATTCCGACCTACGACACGGCCACTCCTCGACGACGCCGACGGCCCCGTCTCGTGCTCGCGCTCGGCGTTGTGGTGCTCGCGGGTGGTTCGGTCTTCTTGATTCTCCACTCGTCCACGCCTCCGAGCACATCGTCACTGGGAGCCAATGTGGCCTCCTCACTTTCGGAACTTCCCTCCTACGCCCAGCCCGCCGCGCGCAGCACCATCGAACTCGTCGTGGCCGACCAGGGCCACATCACGACGACCGGAGCACTCGTCATCTCACCGGGTGATCTCGCGATCACCACGAACCCCATCCCGAACGGTGCCTCGATGACGGGCGCGTCGCAAAGAGACCTGCGTTTCCCGGTCACGCTGGTGTCCACCGACCACGCGTTGGGGTTCTCAATCGTGCACCTCGGCACCTCGCTGCCCGTCGCCGCGACCAGTGTCCTCCCCGCCTCCGCGACAGTCTTGGCCCTGTCGCCGGTCTTCGCGCTGCACCAAAACAGTCCCTCGTTCGACTTTGCCCAAACCACTCTCGGCGATCCCATCCAAAAGGTGGTCAACGGGGTCGTGAGCTACATGGCGCCCGCGAGTGACACCAATC
>Ga0208872_1000373_pt1 | contig 35159 bp, 38 predicted proteins | sample CryBogCBH12Aug08_FD_185508 | JGI IMG/M metagenome (GOLD analysis project Ga0208872, IMG submission 185508) | Freshwater microbial communities from Crystal Bog, Wisconsin, USA - CBH12Aug08 (SPAdes) | ecosystem: Environmental > Aquatic > Freshwater > Lake | place: Crystal Bog, Wisconsin, USA...
TCGTCGCGGTCTTCCAGAGTGTCCTCGCCCAGCCCCTGTCGTCGTGATCGACTAGCTGATAGCGACGACGGGAAACAAGGAGCGAACATGGTGAAGCCACCTACCGAAGATCGACGAGACCGGCTCGGTCGCGAGGCGTTCATCACGTTGTACGTCGTGGGAAACCACTTCACGGAGCAGCTCGACGACCTGTGTCGGGGCAAAGGAATTTCTCATCCTCAATACTCCGTTTTGTGGGTCCTGTGCCTCAGTGATGAGCCCGAGGGAGTTCCCATGGGGTCCTTGGCTGACGGCCTATTGAATCGCGCCGCGGACGCCACTCGACTCGTCGATCGCCTCGTGGCGCACGGGCTCGTCACGCGCACGCCATCGCCGCATGATCGTCGGGTCGTCCTCGTTCGCGCCACGAGTCGGGGGCGCGCCGTCTTCGAGGCTCTCACCGCGCAGATCAAGGCGCTCCACCGCGAACAGTGGGGATCTTTAACCCAAGGCGAAGTACACGAGCTCACTCGGCTATTGAACAAGGCGTTCTGGTCGCAACAGTCACTGGCGCCGGGTGAATCCGCCCACGTGGCTGCGCCAAGTCGTAAGTAATTTCGCGAGAAAGGGAGTAGTCGTGTCGAATCAGCCACACCGGATCGATGTGCACCATCACCACATCCAAGATCACTACCGCAACGTGTTGCGGGACATGTCCATTGGTGAAGCGGGTGGCCGTGAATTACCACCGTGGAGTGGCGAGTTGTCGCTCGGGGTCATGGATCGGCACGGCATTGCGATGTCCGTCTTATCGCTGTCGACGCCCGGGACCCACTTCGGTGACGACGGGGCGGCTCGCGTACTGGCACGGCGGTGTAACGAGGAGTCGGCGGAACTCGTTCGCACTCATCCGACGCGGTTCGGGTTCTTCGCCACCGTTCCACTTCCCGACGTCGACGGCGCTATTGCCGAAGCGGTGTACGCACTCGACGAACTGGGCGCCGACGGCATCGTTCTCCTGTCGTCGCACAGCGACGGGAGTTACTTGGGTGACCCGCGTTTCGATGACCTGCTCGCCGAATTCGATCGTCGTGGGACCACCGTCTTCGTTCACCCCGTAGAACCCGTGTTTAACGGCGACATCCAAGTGAGTATTCCGACCTTCGCGATGGAATTCACCTTTGACACCACGCGTGCGGCGTTCAATCTCGCGTACACCGGTGCGGTGGAAAAGTTTCCTCGAGTGAAGTACATCTTGAGCCACGCCGGAGGCACGGTGCCCTATCTCGTCGCTCGCTTTGACTTGCTGTGGTTCACCGACGACGATCTCGCCGCACGCGCACCTCAGGGGGGATCCACGTACCTCAAGTCGATGTACTTCGACACCGCCCTGTCGGCGAATCCACACGCGTTGTCATCCCTGTCGCAACTCGTGGGAGCGGACCACGTCCTCTTCGGCAGCGATTATCCCTTCGCCCCGGAGATCGTGACCGGTATGACCGTCGACGGCTTGGCGGCATCTGCCTACAGCGCTGATGAACTAACGGCCATTGAGCGCACGAATGCTCTGCAACTATTACCAACAGTGGCACGGCGCCTCGGTGCCGGTGCCGCGTAAAGAGGGGACAGCATGTTTCGACTCATCACCGTCCACGGACGTTCCGCTCTCGAGAGCAACGGCGAGTGGTTTGATCTCGCCTCGCTGTCGGGAGATGACGCCTTAGGTGATCCCCTTACCGCGGTGGCGCGCTTCAACGAGTTACACGCGTGGAACGATCTCTGTGCGACCTCGAAGGCGGGAGGAAGCGTGTCGTCCGTCGTGTTGGATGCCCCGGTGCCGGCACCCCGACAGGTGTTCGCGATTGGGTTGAACTATCGCGAGCACGCGGGTGAAAGTGGGATGGAAATTCCTCCGGCGCCATTGACGTTCGCCAAGTTCGCGAGTTGTGTGGTTGGGCCGACGGCGGAAGTCCCGCTCAGCGGATCGGCCGTCGATTGGGAGGCCGAAATCGTGGCCGTCATCGGCACGCAGTGCTCGCACGTTGCCGTCGACGACGCGTGGAGCGTGGTGGCGGGCCTCACCCTCGGTCAGGACATCTCGGACCGGGTCGTGCAATTCACCGGAGCTCCGCCGCAATTCGGCCTGGGCAAGAGTTTTCCGGCTTACGGCCCGACAGGTCCCGCGCTGGTGTCACTCGACAGTTTTGCGAATCCCGACGACATCGGACTGTGGTGTGAGGTCAACGATGAACGCATGCAGGACGCACGAACAACCGAGTTGATCTTTTCGATCCCTGTGCTCGTGGCGTATCTCTCGTCGATCTGCACCTTGTACCCGGGTGATCTCATCTTTACTGGTACGCCCTCGGGCATTGGCGCGGCTCGCGGACAATTTCTTGTCCCTGGCGATGACATCGTGACGGGAGCCGAAGTCATTGGTGAATTACGGAACCGTTGCGTGCCGGGTGCCGCGCCCCTCTCGTGGTGAGAACGACCAAAAGGGTCCCGGTCGACCGGCGATCCGTCGCGTGAAAGGAAGAGACGTGAGTCACGACATTGAATTTGGCTACGTGGAATTCACGGTGTCTGATCCGGTGGCGCTCGGAACCACGCTGACCTCGGTCGCGGGTCTGTTGCCGGGATCCGACCCCGGTGAGGGGGTATGGGCCTACCGCAATGACGACGTGGATCGGCGCGTCTTCGTTCGAGGTGGTGAGCTCAATGACTGCAGTGCTCTCGGATTCGTCGCCGTGAGCGAGGCGGCGTTTGAGGAGGTCACCGGTCGTCTCGGCGCAACCGGTTTCCCGTTGCGTGAAGGGACCGCTGAAGAGGCGTCACTTCGAGGTGCGCGACAGGTGCGCGTCGGCTCGACGCCCTGGGGGCTGAACTTTGAATTGGCGCTCGACTTGACGTCGTCGGATACGGCGTTTTCATCGCCTCTTGTCGCCGGTGGTTTTCAAACGGCCGGAGTGGGTGTGGGGCATACAGCCCTCGCCGTGCTGGATTTTGCCGAGTCGGAACACTTTCTTCTTGAAGGTCTGAAGATGGTGCAATCAGACTGGATCGAAGCAGAAATCATGGACGGTATTGAGCTGGAAGTGCGGTTCTACCACTGCAACTCGAGGCATCACTCCATCGCGCTGGCGAAAGTTCCCTTTGATCTCGGCAAGGTTCTTCATCATTTTCAAGTGGAGGTGAATGAGCGTGATGACGTCGGCTACGCCTTTGATCGTGCGTGGGCTGCCGGAATGGAATTCGCCAATGGGTTGGGTGTGCACGATAACGAAGGCGCCTTCAGTTTTTACGTCACGACCGCCGCGGGTTTTCTCCTCGAGGTGGGTCACGGGACCAAGAAGGTGTACGACCCGTGGGACGGCAACCGGAAGTACGACAGCATCAGTCGCTGGGGGCATCAACCGCTCGCACGACCCTGACGTCACTCGCACGCACGGTCCACGCTGACGGCTGTTCGCGCGCGCGGTCGCGTAGATTTGGACCGTGAACCCTGGCACGCGGACGACCCGACGATCATCTCGACTAGCGAAGGCCCTTGTGGTGTCCGCTCTAGCCACCTCGTCACTGTTGTTGGCCGCCTGTGGTTCGTCCACCCCCACGACAACGACCACCACGACAATTGCTCACTCCGCCGCGTACGACGTTGTGGCCGCGACGTGGAAGTCGATGAATGCGGCGGCGACCGCCTTTAATACGGGTTCGTTGTGCGGGTACGCCGAGTGCGTGAGTTTGTCGGCGTCGACCTCCGGAAGTTCGGTATCCGCGCTCGCTGACACCCTCGCCGCGTCGAAACTGTTCTCAGGTTTGCAAGTCGCTGCGCGCGACCATTTCGTCGCGTCGCTGCGCAAAGTCGCCGCGGGCTTTGCGGCGGTATCGCACGGGACCACGTTGGCTGCTCAACAGCAGATCACCAATGTGAATTTGTATCCCGCCCTCCTCGCCGCCGATACCACGTACAAGGCACTGATCGCGACCACCAAGTAATTCACTGCGTCGCATCGGGACGCACCGGTGGCGCGAACTCCGCTCGCAGGGCCGGACCGTGTTCGTCGAGGCTCGGCGCCGCAGCACGCACGCTCACGTCATCGTAGGTACTGAGCTTGATGGGAGTTCCGGCCATTCGAGTTGTGCCGGCCGTAATGATCATGTTGCGTGCGGCGGTCTGGGGGTGATGTGCGGCTTCAGCCACATTGAGAATGGGTCCGACCGGAACCCCCGCGTCGTGGATGACTTCCAGCCAATGCTCGGTCGGACGAGTCATCAACACTTCTTCAAGTTCTTCTCGAAGTTCCCGCTCGTAAATTTCACGATGCTCATTGGTACTGAAGCGGTGATCGGTGGCCATCTCCGGCTTACCGAGTACTCCGCACAGCAGATCGAACAGGTGGTTGTTGCCGCAACAAATGGTGACGTGACCGTCCGAAGTTTCAAAGACGTCAAAGGGGGCAATGAACGGGTGCCGATTACCCACGCGGCGGGGAGTGCGCCCGGTGCCGAGGTATTCGACGAGGCCTTGTTCTAAGAACGCCACGGTCGCGTCGAACATGGCAACGTCCACGTGCGTACCCTCACCGGTGCGCTCGCGAGCGTGGAGCGCCGTTGAAAGGGCCGCGTAAAAGAACAAACCTCCGAGAAGGTCGGCGAGTGACGTACCCGTTCGCGTGGGCGGGCCATCGGGCCAACCCGTGATCGTCATGAGACCCGACATGGCCTGGATGATGGAGTCGTAGGCCGGGAACGAGCTCAGCGGACCCGTCTGTCCAAATCCCGAGGAAGATCCGTAGATTAAACGGGGATTGCGCTCACGCAAGGTTTCGTACGAGAAACCCAGTCGCTCCATCGTGCCCGGCCGGTAGTTCTCGGTGAGGACGTCCGCTCGATCAATCATCGTGAGAAAGATGGCGCGATCGTTCTCCTCCTTCAAGTTGAGGACGATCGATTCCTTGCCCCGATTGATCGAATTGAAATACGTCCCGTTGGTGTCACCGAGGGGCGCAAACGACCTCGCATCGTCACCATCGGGAGGCTCAATTTTGATGACCCGTGCTCCTTGATCAGCCAGCATCATCGTGGCGTACGGACCATTGAGCACGTGGGTGAGATCAACGACGAGGAGATCGGAAAGTGGCCCTGATCGTTCGGGGCGATCCGCAACGTTCATGTGTCCCTTTCCTTGGAGATTGATCCCCAACCTCGCGGCCAATCCCATTCAAGCAAGTTCTCATCGTCCCTCGCAGGGACCAATGGTCCCTTTCACGACGCGAAGCTGAGGCATTCCCGACCTCGCACGCAAAAGAGCATTGTGGCCGCGGTCAACCATCGCCCGCCGTTCGGCTGACTAGCGTGGCACGAGACAAGGAGTCACGATGACTGATCACGACCACGCTAGCGACGCCCTCTTGGTCCGCCGTGCTCTGTTGGCCAGCCCGGCGGCCGCAGTGCTGAATTTGGTGGACCAACTGAATCTTCAGCCGAATTCGCGAATGGATGTTGTCGTCCTCGCTCCGCTTCGCAACCTCAAGAAGAGTCGCAACGTCGAGAGTTTTGCCACGAATGCACCCCTGGGTGCCGTTCGATTCTTGGTCGACACACTGACCAACGAGGCATTGGAGCGCGTCGTCACTTTGCTCGGGGATCGGGCGGATGATCCGACGTACGAGGAGCTCGCCGGAGCGGTCGACGACATGCTCCGCGAAGGTTTCACCGGAAGCGTCGTCGCGGGGATGCTGGTGGCCGCGGCCACTTCGCACGTACCCGCCGAACCTCATTGTCGTCGGTTGCTCGCTGAGCGCGTGGAGTTCACGTTGCCCGAGTTGAATATTGCGCCGACGGCCAGCGTGGTTGGTGACATCAAGTCAGCGTCACCCGAACTGAAAGAACAGCGCAAGAAGCGACGTGAAGAACAAAAGCTCGCGAAACAACGTGTCCAGAGTCGACCTCCGACGAAGCCGTCTCGCGTGAAAGCACCAACGACCCCGACGCCACCGCCAGCAAGGACCATCTCCGCGACGAACACGGTCATTGCTCGCCGGGCCGTGAACCTCACACCCGTCGAGGCCACACGCTTTGACCCGGAGCACGCACTCGCCGGTTATGTCGTGGAGGTGGACGTGGCCTTCGACGAGAGCAGTCGAGACGAGTTAGCCATGGTGGCCAAACAACGACCCGCCGTCGTGCTCGCCGGTACTTCTGACGCGCTCCTGGTTCGACCGATTTCGTCAAAGGAAGGCCCCGAACGTCGTCTGCTGGGCACGTGGAAGCGATTGGGTCTCGCGAAACCCTCCTACGTGGCCGACGAGCGCATCATCGTCATTCTCGACGCGTCCGTGACTGCGCCACGGAAGTTGGGTCGATTGACTGACGACGAGTGGAATTCACTGTTCTAACAGCGCCGAGTGAGCCATTCTTCGAGGTAGCCCGGAACGTGCGCCGCACCAACAGGGATGAAGCACGCCGATCGAAGTGCCACCTGTAGCGGATCGCCGAGTGCGGGCCAGTCGTCGGTGCGCACATAGAGAACCTGTCGGTGACGGCCGAGTGCCGCGACAGCTGCGGTGGGGTTGTAGCCGCCTTCGATGGTCGTGCCGGGCATGATCACCACGTTGGGGTTGTCGCTCAGGGGAGCAAATCCCGTGTTGTACTGGTCAGAGAACACCAAGTGAACGTGGCGTTCCTCGTAGTACGTCCACGGCCAGCGGGCGGTGCCCTCAATCAGCACCGCGCCACCGCTGGCCAAGATGGACTGTGCGGAATGGGCTACCGGATCAATCGAACCCCCCGGATATGTCGGTCGGTGGGTTCCCAGATCGATAGCCGTCGCGAGCGAAAAGACGAGAACCGCGACGATTGATACTCGGGACAGCAATGGCTGACGCGTGCGGAGAAAGGCCACGGTCGAGTGGACGCCCCCGGCCACGAGCAGGGCGAGGGCCGGATACAGGTACGCGTCGGTGCGACCCGTGCCGAGCGGCACGAGGTGAGCGACCGCGCCAAGGACCGCGCCCACGACGCCCGCGGCCGCGAGGGCGTTGGCTGGTGCAGCAAATGCCCCGACGACGGCGAGAACGACGGTGACGATGATGAGCGATTTGGTGTAGCCGGGAATGTGGAGATGGGGCGCAACGTCCACGAAGCCGGCGACGAGTCCACTCGTGATTGTCCAGGTCGAGTGGAGGAGCGAGTGCAGAGAACCGAACTGGACAAAGTTGGGCTTCCAGGACGTCGCGAGCTGCGGCGAAATGCCGTCACGCACGGCGAGGTAGAGGAGAACGACCGGAATCAGGGCACTGACGCCCGGTGCTACGAGTTGTCGCCACCGCCCGTCCCGTAGGGCCAGAATGACCATCGCGACGGCCACACCCGCGATGAGGGGAGCTGGGTCGAACGCCGTGGCCAGACTGATCACGCTGACGAGCGCGAAGGGCCATGCCGAGTGGTCGCGCCGCCACCACTCGGCCGCAGCGAGCACCAGGGTGGTGGCGAGGATGTCGTGCGAATACGGCTTGAGGTGCGTGGCGTACGTCACCGCGACGGGACTGACGACGATGAAAAATGTCGCAAAAAGAGCCGCTCGTCGACTTAGTCCCCACCACGTCGCGACAATGGCAAAGACCACGAGTCCCACGGTCGCGACGACGAGGGTAGGAATTTGCGCCCACCACGTCGAGGGGGCACAGATCCACACCCAGAGGCGTTCGACCATCACGAAGCCGGGTGCCGTACCGACCATGTGCCACGCGGTGCGCCATGGAACCCGACGAGTCAGGGCCACCCACGCATCGTCGCGGTACAGCGACCCTCGAGAAAGTCCGTGCAATCGCAACCAGAAACCAAAAACGGTCAACGTCGCCACACCGGCGACGAAAGTGCCTATCGAGACGTCGTTGCTCGTCGGGCGTCGCTCGCTCGTCGGTGACGTCATGGAGTTAGTTTGACACGGCCTTCGCGGGCCGACGAGCGACTACCACGAGGATCACTGCTCCCATGATGGCCAGTACTATGCCCGCGATTTGCACGCCGAGAGAGCCTGACGACGAGTCTTGACCAAGTAGCAATTTCTCGTCGGTGGATCGCACGATGCCCCACACCAATAGGCCAATTCCCGTCACGAGCCCACTGGCGGCTCGGCCATTCTTCCGGTGCTCGACGTAGATCAAGGAGAGCCACAGCAGACCATCCTCGAGCCCCTGCAACAGAGGAACGGGAACTCGTTTACCTTCTTGTCCGGCGTAATGGAGTCCAAACCATTGATGCGTCATGTGACCACCGCCGGCGACCATAAATTGCGGTCCGAGAAAACGACCGAGAGACCACCCCAGCAATAATGCGGGTATCAGGGCATCGGTGAAATCGAGAATTGCGGTCTCGGGCCACCACTTACGGGCGAAAAAGTAGCCCAAGGGCGCCGCGAGCACAATGCCACCGAAGCTCGAGAGCCCTCCTTGCCACACCGCAAGAACGTCGGTCGGATGGGACTGGTAGAAACTCCAGTTGGTGGCGACGTGCGCAATACGGGCGCCGAGAAGACCTAGGACGATCAGGGATACGGCGAACCAGCCGAACTTATCGACGCTCAGCCCGCGCCGGCGAAAACGATGCTCCGCGTATCGGTATGCGACGTAAAAGGCAATCGCGAGACCCAGTCCGTACGTATGAAAGGTGAACGGACCGAGATGAAAAGAGGTGGGAACGGGCTCCACGAACTACAGCCGCGGACGGCCCGCCCCGGCAAATCCGTATCCGAGACGGACCGGCGTGATGTGCACGGTGTAGCCCGTTTCGGGAGCTTCAATCATCATGCCGTGTCCGATGTACATCGTGACATGTTCGTCGCCGTGGTAGCCGTAGAACAGAAGGTCACCGGGCTTGAGGTCCCACAGCGGCACGCGAACCGTGTCGTTGAACTGGCCGCCGGAGTAGTGGGGAAGGGCAACGCCGGCCGCGTCCCACGCCAGCATCACGAGGCCCGAGCAGTCCACGCCACTTCGCGATGCGCCACCCCAGACGTACGGCACACCAAGATATGAATACGCCGCATTCACGGCGACATTCGCCCGTGAGTTGGCCGGCGGCGGCGGGTAGCCGTCGTAGTAGTTCTTGTACTTCTTGCCGTGGTGGTACTTGACCTTGTGCGTCTTATTCCATTGCGCGGTGGCTTTCGCGGCGGCGGCAGCTTGGACCTGGGCCAAATAGTGCTGAATCTCGGCGGACACGCCGGCCAGCGTGTTCTTCAACCCGGCCTGAATGGATTGTGCTTCGTGGAGCGCCTTGGCCGCCGCACGAGTTTGCCGCGCCGCGAGGGCAATTTCCCCACGCAAGATGTAGCGCTGTTGGGTGAGTTGAATGGTGGACGTCTTCAGCGAGGCGACCGACGTGGTGACGTTACCTTCGGCCAAGGAGCTGTACACATTGGTCGCACCGAGCTGGTTCTCGGATTCGCTGGACGCGAAGAGGGGGTTCTGGGAGTTCGCGGATCCGTTGTTGACGTAGTAGTTGATCGCGGCTTCGCGTAATTGGGTCTCGTCAGCGCTTACCTGCTTGGACGCGGCGGCCACGATGGCCTTGGAATGCTGGATCGTCGACTGGAGCTGAGACAACTTGTACTGCGCCTGGTCGTACTGCTGCCCGAGTCGAGAAATCTTGGCGTTGGCCACCGCAATTTGCGCGTACAGGACGGCCGCTTCAGCCCGCGCGGACTTAATCGACTGAGCGCTGGCGGGACGTGGCGAAATAGTCACAGTGCTGAGACACACTGCAACGACGGCCAGAGTGGGAAGAACCCACCGGGAGTGCCTAAGCCCCCGAATCGGCCGCGGCGTCGAAGGGCGCACAAGGCGCTCGACGTCGGTCACGGAAAGAAATCCTAGCGGCGGTGCGACGGCACGAAGTTCACTTTCGCATAAGTAGATCGTAAAATACCTGATCAAAGGTACTGAATTTCCGCCGAACGCAATTCCCCCCGGTGCGGGTCAGCAATTGGGATGGTGTCGCTATTGCGAGGTCGTCGCGTTAGTGTCGAGAACATGACCATTCTTGAGGCTCCCTCACCCCTTCGTCATCGCATTCGGGCTTCGTTCTCGCCGTCGGAATGGCGCCGTCTCAACGCCATGTTCGGATTCATCATCCTTTTGCACGTCGTGGGATTCGGCATCTTGTTCTACGCCTCAAGTCGTCACTTCACACTGGATAAGAACAGCACTCTCGGGGTCGGCACCGGAATTTTGGCGTACACCCTCGGCATGCGTCACGCCTTTGACGCTGATCACATTGCGGCCATCGACAACACCACGCGAAAGTTCATGAGCGAGGGGAAGCGCCCGATGTCCACGGGCTTCTTTTTCTCTCTTGGACACTCCTCGGTTGTCTTCGTGATGACCGTGCTGCTGGGTCTCGGCGTTCGAGCGTTGGGTGGCCAGGTGAAGGACCAGAATTCGTCACTGCACCACTACGGAACACTCATTGGAACGTCCGTGTCGGGGATTTTCTTGTACCTCATCGGCATCTTGAATCTCATCGTTCTCGTCAGTATCGTCAAACTCTTCATCGAAATGCGTCGGGGTCGCTACGACGATTCCGAGCTCGAAAAGCATCTCGACTCCCGCGGCTTCATGATGCGCTTCTTCGGCAAACTGACGCGCTCGATTGACACGCCCTGGAAGATGTATCCGGTGGGCTTCTTGTTCGGTCTCGGCTTCGACACCTTTACGGAGGTGGCCTTTTTGGTTCTCGCCGGCAGCGCCGTGGCGTCCGGGTTGCCTTTCTGGGCGATTCTCTGCTTGCCCGTGCTCTTCGCTGCCGGCATGTGCTTGCTCGACACGATTGATGGTTCCTTCATGAACTTCGCGTATGGCTGGGCCTTCTCGAAGCCGCTGCGCAAGGTGTACTACAACATCACCATTACCGGTCTGTCCGTCTTCGTGGCGTTGTTCATCGGCACCCTCGAGCTCCTGCAAGTCCTCTCCACGCAACTCCACTTGTCCGGCGGCGTGTGGGACTGGGTCAACGGTTTCAACCTCAACTCGGCCGGATTCATCATCGTTGGCCTGTTCGTCTTCGTGTGGGCCGCGGCGTTGTCGTTTTGGAAATGGGGCCACGTCGAAGAACGCTGGGAACGTGCCGCGGTGGCGGCCCAGGTGGCACGCGGAGAGCGTCCCGACTTGCACTCCGCGGGCATCACCCTCGGCGACGTCCACGCACCCTTCACGATCGACGAGTAAGGCCGCGACGCAACCTCAGCAATGTGGGGCCGACCTGGGGTGACTTAGCTCCGCTGGTCGAGCAGACGGCGAGCAATCACCTTGAGGCACAGCGTTTCGTCGGCACCTTCAAAGATCGACAGCACGCGCGCGTCGACAAAGAGGCGACTCACTGAGTATTCCTCGGCGTATCCCATGCCACCGTGAATCTGCATGGCTTCCCGCGTCACCCACTCCGCCGCGCGACAGACGTACGCCTTCGCCATCGACGCTTCGAGCGTTCCTTCACCCTTGGCCATCAGCTTGGCGACCGCCAAGGAGAATTGGCGTGATGACTGAATGATCGCCGCCATGGTTCCCAGCTTCACACGCGTGAGTTCGTAGTTAATGATCGGTTCGCCGAAAACCACACGATTCTTCGCGTACTCGAGAGCGGTTTCGTAGGCAGCCTGCATGATGCCAATAGCCCGAGCCGCCGTCTGGATGCGACCGTTTTCGAAACCCGCCATCTGGAAGTAGAAGCCCTTGCCGAGGCCGGCTTCACCGCCCACGAGACGATCATCGGCGACGAACCAGTTGTCGAAACTGAGTTCGTAGGAGTGCATACCTCGGTAGCCAATGGTGTCGATGGGGCGTCCTTCGAGGCGTCCGTTGGCGTCCGCTCGTCCTTCGTGGGCGGCGTCTTGTGTGAAGAGGAACCCGTGACCGTCGCCGAGCGGTTTTTCGACCAAGAAGAGAGAGAGTCCACGGTGAGTCTTGGAGCGATCGGGGTCCGTGCGAGCGAGCAACATCAGCACGTTGGCGCGCGCGGCAAAGGTGCACCACGTCTTGGTCCCGTTGATCAACCAACCACCTTCGGTCTTTGTCGCCGACGTCGTCAGTCCGGCGACGTCAGAACCAAAGTCCGGCTCGGTGACCGCCACCGCCGCCAGCACTTCGGCGCTCGCGAGACGGGGGAGCCAGTATTCCTTTTGTTCGGTTGTTCCACCGTGAACGAGCGCCCGGGTCAAAATTTCCGGTCGCGTGATCAACGAGCCACCAATACCGAGTCCGCCCCAGGTGAGTTCTTCGGTCGCTACCACCATGCCGATGTAGTCCGACTCGCCACCGGTCGCAAAACCTCCGAATTCTTCAGGGACCGAAAGCCCGAAGCCTCCCAGCGCGGCCAAGCCCCCAATAATGGACTCGGGAATGTCGCCGTTGGTGCGATGCACGTGTTCAGCGTGCGGACGAACCTCTTGTTCGGCGAAACGATGGAACGTATCGCCAACCATGGTGAATTCTTCGTCGAGGTGGCGAGATCCCGGGGTCTCCGCGAGCGACGCCAAGAACGAGGGATCGCGATAGGTGGCCACGAACTCCGCGAAGGGCGCGAACCATTGTGCCTCGACGTTCCACGTCGCCTCACGGCCGGTCACGCGGGCGTTGAGGTCGGCGAAAGCCTGAGCCAGGAACGCGGCGGCGAGGTTCGCTTCTATGGCGCCCTTGGCGCCGTAGTCGATCGTGGCACGCGCGGTGGCGACGGCGCTGGCGGCGTGGGCGAGATCGTAAGCGAAACTCTGATTCAGGTCCGCTCCGCCGAGGGCCGCGAGAGAGTCGACGGCTGCGTCGATGATGCTCTGCGCCTGGGTGATCAAAGATGCAGCGTGAGTGAGGTCCGGGGTAGTCGTCGGCATAGGCCCAAAACTAATAGGAATTCGTCATGGTTCTTGCGGCTCGTAGTCTGGTGCCGTGCAAGTACAAATGCTCCTCGCCGACGCCGCGCAGGTCGCGGACGGAAAACTATTCATTTTGGGGGGAGGTTGGTCGCTCATTGGTCCGGACCCGATGCCGACTGCGGTCGCCGTCAAATTGACCGTCGACCGTCACGAACTTGATCGGACTCATCACTGGCACCTCGTCCTCGAAGACGCCGACGGACAACCGGTCTACGTCACCGACACCTTGCAAGCGATTGAAGTTCACGGTGAATTCCACATTGGCCAACCCGAAGGTGTTCCCGAGGGAGTTCCCGTGGACTTCCCGATGGCCATCAATTTTCCGCCTCTGCCGATCCCGGCGGGAGCTCGATACCAGTGGCGACTCATTATCAATGGCGACACCCTGCCTGGCGCCAATGTCGCTTTCAGCACCCGTCCGTCCTTGACCGCGTAATCACCTAAGAAAGGAATCCCGTGACCACCTTCGACCGACCCTTTGGCCGTTATTTCGAGGACTTTGAGCCCGGCGACGTCTTTAAGCACTGGCCCGGCAAGACCATTACCGAGGCTGACGACCACTTGTTCTGCATGATCACGATGAACCATCACCCGCTGCACACCAACGCGTGGTTCGCCGAGAACGAGAGCGTCCAGAAGCGAAACGTGGTGGTGGGCAACTTGGTCTACTCCCTGATCCTCGGAATGAGCGTGCCCGACGTGTCCGGTGCGGCCATTGCCAACCTCGAAATCGAGTCGCTCTTGCACAAGAACCCCACGTTTCACGGTGACACCATTTATGCCGAAACGCACGTGCTCGAACGAACCGAATCGAGTTCGCGAAATGATCGCGGCATTGTGAAGGTCGAGACCAAGGGCTTCAATCAAGATGGACTCGAAGTGTGTTACTTCCGTCGCAAGGTGATGGTGTGGAAGCGTGAGTTCGCGCCGCAACGACGTCGACCGTACGCTGACAACGTCTGGGAATGATGAGCTGACGCCGCTACGGCGTCGCGTCCGGGCCGTTGCGTCCCGCGTCGATCGTGAACTTCCTTGGAGTCTGACGCGCGATCCGTGGGCGATCTACGTCAGCGAGGTCATGCTGCAGCAGACATCCGTCGCCCGAGTGCTAGAACCGTGGCGACGCTTTTGCGACTCGTTTCCGACTCCCGCTGCGTGTGCGGAGGCGCCATTGGGCGAGGTCCTGCGCGCGTGGGCGGGTCTCGGGTACCCGCGCCGGGCGCGGAACTTGCAGATGGCGGCGCAGCGAATGGTGAGCGATTTTGACGGCCAGGTGCCCAGCGGCGTGGAAGAACTCCGCTCTCTTCCGGGTGTGGGCCCCTACACCGCGCACGCGGTGGCCGCGTTCGCGTTCGGCCGGCGAGTGGGCGTCGTTGATACCAACGTGGGACGCATCCTCGCCCGCTGCGTCACTAATAGTTCCCTCACGAGTCCTCACGCACAGGAGCTCTCGACTCGATTGGTCGGGCGCGCGGATCCCGCGCGAATGAATCAAGCACTATTGGACGTGGGCGCCCAATTTTGTCGTGCGACGCCTCGCTGCGACTCGTGCCCCCTACGGCGGGAATGTCGGTGGCGTCGTGAAGGGGGACCAGATCCGGCGACGGGAAGCGCGGGTGTCTCGCGTCCGCAAGCTCGATTTGAGGGATCAAATCGTCAAGCCCGGGGGCGGCTTCTCGCCCAGTTGCGACTCGGGACGTGTCAGAAATCCGCCGCGTTGAGGATCTTGGCGTACGACAATCTCGAAAGAGCCAGCGCGCTACTGGCGGACCTCGAAAACGAGGGACTCGTGAGCGTTGAGAGGGGTCGCGTGCGACTGGGTAGCTAGTCCTGGAACCAGTTCATAATCAGAGCGTTGACCGCGTCAGGTTGTTCGAGGTGCGCGAAGTGTCCGGCATTCTCGATGATCTCCTCGCGTGAGCCGGGGGCCAAGAGCGCGACCGCACCTCGAGCCGTCGACGGCAAGATGCAGCCGTCGTTCTTTCCGTGGACGTAGAGGCACGGAACGCTGCCAACCGCGGTGGCGGCGTCGCGCAGGGGAGCATGAGCGGGATTCTTCACCTCGGGGTCGTCAATGGCGCGGTAGTACGAAAGTGACGCAAGCAATCTTTCCGGGGTGCCAATCGCGTCGCGCACGCGGGCGACGTCGTCGGCGCTGTCATATCCCGGGGACCAGTCCGACCAGAGGCGAGTGATGAAGTCGTAGTCATTCAGTGGCACGACGAATTCACTGAGGGCGTTGCGAAAGAAGTACATATACCAGCTCGCCTGGAGCTGATCGAAGGTCGTAAAGCCCTGCATCATGAGCAGCAGCGGTGGTACCGCCATCGTGACGGCCTTTCGCCATTTCTCGGGCGCGGCGCCGATAGCGCTGTAGGTGGCTGCGGCTCCCCAGTCGTGTCCCACGATCACCGCATTGTTGTCACCTTCGAGCGCTTCGTGCAGCCGAATGATGTCGTGGGCGGTGGCGACGATCTGATAATTCCCGTCACGAGCCAACGACGATGGTGCGTAGCCGCGCAGAGCGGGGGCGGCCACGCGGTAGCCCTCGGCCACGAGCAAGGGTGCGAGATGGCGATAGGTGGCGGTGGTGTCGGGAAATCCGTGGACGAGGATGGCCAGGGGACCATCATTCGGTCCGGCCAACTCCACGTGCAAGGTCACGTCATCAAAGTCAAAATCGCGAGAACTCATGGCACGACGGTACTCAAGTGCGACCAGTAGTGTCGCCCTGATGCATTCGCTCGACGTGGCCCGATTTCGAGAAGTCGTGGGACACTTCGCGACCGGCGTGGTGGTCATTACGGCCGCAACCCCTGAAGGACCCGTGGGTTTTACGTGTCAGACCTTCGGTTCACTCTCCATTGATCCGATTCTCATTTCGTTCGCGGCCCGCACGGCATCAACGTCGTGGCCTCGCATGCGACCAACGGGATCGCTCGCGGTGAATATTCTGGCCTCCCACCAGGAGGCGCTCGCGCGCGTGTTCGCCACCTCCGCGAACGACAAATTTGATGGCGTCGCGTGGTCACCTGGGACGAGCGGCGCCCCGCTCCTCGGCGACGCCCTGGCCACTCTCGAAGGGAATGTCGTCGATGTCGTGACCCACGGCGATCACGACATCGTGGTTGTCGCGGTGTCGCACGTGACCTCTCGTGACGGGCTCCCGCTCCTGTATTACCGGGGGGGATTCGGTACGTTCTCCTCGTGACGTGGTGTCGTTCGGTACGCTCACGACGGTGAGAGCGCGCGAAGTACGTCGAAGAGATACGGGACAGCCGTGTCCGTAATTCGCGTCATCGCACTAGTGGTCCTAGTTCTCATTGTGCTCTTGGGTGGCACGGTCGCGGCGCTGCGGTATCGCAAGATTCGTCGCGACGAGATCCGGGCGTTGGACCGTCGTGGACAGTCCACCCTGTCGCCTCCACCATCTCCGTACGCTCCGTCACGAGCGGTGCGGCTGATCGATGGCGACGCGACGCCGGTTCCGCGGGGCGCACCGGAGCGACCACGGCTCGATCCCGATCGTCCGTACGTGTTCTCTGATTTGTCGCCGGGGGAAAGGGATGCTCTCCTGACGCCTCGTTCTCGCCACGACGCACAGTGGGCCCTCGAACGCTCGTCCCACGGCAACCGACTCACACCGGGTTCAGGACGCATCTTGCTCATTGTCCTGGCGGTGCTCGCAGTGTTGATCATCGCGGGCGCGCTTATCCACCGTGGCGGCGGAACTCATCACCCGTCGACGACCACGACGACCAGCACGACGTCGACCACGCTGGCGAGTACCAGCTGGCCCACGACCCTGCGTCCGGGGTCCTACGCCGGAGGCGTCGCCAACTACAGCGTCCCGGCGTCTAGCTATTCCGTCAGCGTCACGGGAACGTCCGGGCCGGTGTGGGTCGTGATGAAGATGGGCACGGCGAGCACGCTCGAGTACCAGGGTCGCGTGGCGCAGGGAGCGTCCTACGCGCTCACCTTGACGGGACCGAGCACGGTGTCGCTAGGTTCGCCGAAGAACGCGTCAGTGAGCGTCGAGGGTCACGTGGTGATCTTCCCAACAGGCCCGACGGCCCCGTTGGTTCTCGCCTTTACGCCTCCGGCGACCCACTGATCTCACTGACGACGAAGGCCAGTATTTGGGCTTGGTCGCGCCAGGTGTCGTAACGCCCGGAGGGTCCCGCGTGTCCGGCGCCCATCTCTGTCTTCAGGTAGGCGACGTTGTCGGGATTCGCGTCTCGTAGGCGTAGTACCCACTTAGCCGGTTCCCAAAATCCCACTCGTGAATCGTTGAGTCCACCGTTCGCGTAGACGTGTGGATACACGCGGGGCGTCCCGTCATCATTGGTACTGCGTACGTTGTCGTAGGGCGAATACGACTTCATCGTCCGGTACGCCGTCGCACTCGCGTCGGGGTTTCCCCATTCCTCCCATTCGCCGATGGTCAAGGGGAGTGTCGCGTCCAACATCGTGGTGAGGGCGTCGACGAAGGGCACTTCGGCGATCACGGTGTGAAAGAGCGTGGGGTCCAAATTCATGACCGCGCCCATCAAGAGACCCCCGGCTGATCCACCGCGCGCGGCGAAATGCTCCGAGTCCGTCCAACCGGCGTCCACGAGCGCCCGACCGACGCGAACAAAGTCACTGAACGTGGTGGGCTTTTGGGCCAACTTTCCGCTTTCGTACCACGACCGTCCCATTTCGCCGCCGCCTCGGACGTGCGCGATGGCGAAGATGATCCCGCGATCGAGCAACGAGAGCCGAATCGCCGAGAACGTCGGGTCGACGGAATGCTCGTAACTTCCGTAGCCGTAGAGCAGGCAGGGACGTGGCCCCCGCGCAGTGACCGCGCCGGCAGTGTCCACGTTCACGACGTCACGCCGTGCGACCAACGAAACGGGAATGCGAGCACCGTCACTGGCGCTCACCCACTCGCGCCACGTGACGTACTGGTCGGGGTCGTAGCCACCGAGGACGACCTGCTGTTTGCGCACGATGCGCTCACCCGTCGCGACGACGATGTCCGCCACGAGCGTGGGGGTGACCATCGACGTCATGACGACGCGCACCTGGGTGGTCACGTAATCGAGATTGGGTCCAAGGGCAATGGTGGCGGGCGCCTCCGGACCGGCAACAATGCGGGACCGGTCGAGCAGTTCGCCGGCAAAAGGATCGCCACTCTCGAGGAGGGGTACGAGACGTACGGCGGCCGCTCCCTCGAGGCGCTCGGCGAAGACGAGAAAGTTTGAGAAGGCGTCGACCCCGTCCAGTCGATTGCCCGGTCGCTCCCCGACGAGATCTCGCCATTCGGTCTCCTCCACCCGCCGGACCTGCAGCTTGAAATCGGTGGCGCCCTCGTTGGTGATCTTGAGCCACCACGCCTCGCCCTCAGCATTGGTGTAGTGCTCGACGGTGTACTCGATACCGTGGCGGCGCGGGTCGAGCACGCGCGGCTCCTCGGTGGGGTGGTGAGCGTCGATGACATGGACTTCATTGGTCATCGACGATTCGGCGAAGATCAACACCATGGCGTCATTACGACTGCGTCCGACGCCCACGTTGTACTGCGCGTCGTCTTCTTGGAAGACAAGAACGTCGGCGTCGGCGGGAGTCCCGAGTTCGTGGCGCCAGACCTGCCAGGGCCGCATGGCGTCGTCGACACGCGTGTAAAAGAAATGTCGCGAGTCGGCAGCCCACGCGAAGCCGTAGTACACGTTGGTGATCTCTTCGCTCACGGGATCCTGGCCGTCGAGAGCCCGAATGGTCAATGTGTGTCGTTCGGCGCCTTCGAAATCGGTTCCCACCGCCACCCAACGGTCATCAGGACTCACCGACAGGATGCCGACGGACAAGAAGTCGCTGTCGCCCGCTTCGACGTTCTCGTCAAGTACGACTTGCTCGCCGTCGAGAGTGTGGTCCGGATCGATGACGGGCGGTGTCGTACCGTCGCCGGTCAAAGGTGCTCGCGCGCCGATCGGGTAGTTGAGACCTTCGCGCGTACGTTCGAAATACCACCACCCGTTGGACTTGACGGGAACCGACGTGTCGGTCTCGACAATGCGGCCTTTGATCTCTTGAAAGATGGTGTCCTCGAGCGCGCGCAGTGGCGCCAGAGATGCGGCGAGATAGTCGTTCTCGGCCCGCAAATGCGTGAGCACCTCGGGATTGTCACGGTCCATCAGCCAGTAGTAGGGATCCACACGCGTGTCGCCGTGGCGAGTAATCGAATAAGGTCGTTGTTCGGCGCGAGGTCGTTCAGTCACCTTGCTACTTTGCCAGTATTGAAGGGTCACGTCTGTCGCCGGCCTTGTTACTATCTGCATAGGACTAATTCGTTCGGGAGCCGCCATGACCATCGACAACTTGGATTTCAGCCGTTACCAGCTCGGCTGGAGTGACGAGTTGAAGCCGGTGTTCAAGCCGAAGAAGGGCATCAACGAAGCGATCGTTCGAGAGATGAGTGACATCAAGAGCGAGCCGCAGTGGATGTTGGATTTCCGCCTCAACGCTCTCAAGCGATTCGAAAGGAAACCCATGCTCCCGTGGTTCGCCGATCGCATGCCAGATCTGGACTTCAACGACATCTACTACTACATCAAGCCCACCGAGAATCAAGTGGAGCGTTGGGAAGACCTACCCGACGCCATCAAGAACACCTACGAGCGACTGGGTATTCCCGAAGCCGAGCGCAAGTATTTGGCCGGGGTGACCGCGCAGTACGAATCCGAGGTGGTCTTCCATCGCAATCGCGAAGACCTCGAAAGTCTGGGTGTTCTGTTTTGCGACATGGACACTGCGGTACGCGAGTATCCCCACATCGTCCAGAAGTATTTCGGTTCGGTCATTCCTCCCAACGACAACAAGTTCGCCGCGTTGAATTCGGCGGTGTGGTCGGGTGGTTCGTTCATTTACGTTCCCCCGGGTGTGGTCGTTGACCAACCTCTGCAGGCCTATTTCCGTATCAACACCGAGAACATGGGTCAGTTCGAACGGACGCTGATCATTGCGGACGAGGGCTCCCAGGTGCACTACGTCGAAGGCTGCTCGGCGCCCGTCTACTCGACGGACTCCCTGCACTCGGCGGTCGTGGAATTAGTGGCACTGCCCGGTTCGCGCATTACGTACACGACGATTCAGAACTGGTCGAACAACGTGTACAACCTCGTCACCAAGCGGGCCCGCGCTGAGGCCGAAGCCCGCGTCGAATGGATCGACGGCAACATCGGCTCGCGCCTCACGATGAAGTACCCCTCCGTGTACCTCATGGGCCCCAAGGCCTCGGGCGAGGTGCTGTCGGTGGCCTACGCCGGACCGGGTCAGATTCAGGACGCGGGCGCCAAGATGGTCCACTGCGCGCCCGAGACCACGTCGACGATTGTGTCGAAGTCGATTTCCAAGGATGGTGGTCAGACCACGTATCGCGGTCTCGTCAAAGTCGAAGAAGGAGCACGCGGCTCCAAGTCGTTCGTCCGCTGCGACGCACTTCTCCTCGACGAGATGTCGATCTCGGAAACCAAGCCCTACATGGAAGTCGGCGAACAGGACGCGTCGATTGGTCACGAGGCCACGGTCTCCAAAATTGGTGACGATCAGCTCTTCTATCTCATGAGTCGCGGACTGACCGAATCGCAGGCCATGGGGATGATCGTCAATGGTTTCATTGAGCCCGTCACTCGTACGCTTCCAATGGAGTACGCCGTCGAGTGGAGTCGACTGATTGAGCTTCAAATGGAAGGTTCGATCGGCTAGATCGCCGATGTGGGGGCTGTCACGAGATCCCCCATCTCGGTTGCTCCCCGCCAATCGCTCACGGATCTCTAGAGCAGCGTGGGCCAGAAGATGGCCATGATCAACAGCGCGAGAGATACGAAAAGAATGAACGTGAGGGTCCAGAACCACACCTCAATGCCGCGTAGTCGAGTCATCCTCGCTAGTAGTCGATCGGTGATTTCTCGTTTCCCACCTTGCTGTTCAAGTTCTCGAGCCAACGACGTTCGATAGTCGCGCCAACCGGTTCCGTGTACGCGGGAGCTTTGGCCCTCCGCTTCGTAGTCGTCAATGAGGCGAGCGTCAGCGAGTTCATTCGTGCGGTGCATCGCCAAGGTGTGAAGGCTCGCCCACGACACGAGGAAGGCCAGCAGAGAGGCCACGACGCGGGCAAGGTGAGAAATCCCGTTGCCGAGACTGATGGAGAAGAGAAACGCTTCACCCGTGAGCGCCAAGGTCGGTGTTTGCCATACGAGTGCATCCCACTGGAGCCGTCGGTTAACGACGTGGGCGTATTGATCGGCGTCAACTCCCCGCGGGTCGCTCTCGGGATCTTCCTGATCTCGTACATCGTCCATCGTGGCGAATGGTACTGAGAGTGCATTGTGCCCTTCTAGGGCCGAGCGGCATTACTTGGCGGGTCGCCACATGGTGTACAGGGGAGGTCCGTTGGTGACGGGCGTTAGCGTGTCGCGGTGTTCGTAGCCAAAGCGCCGGTAATACGCGAGATTGTCCAGTTTTTGGGTCTCTAAGTAGCTACCTACGCCCTGTTCGTCCACCGTTGGCAATACGTCGCCGAGAAGAAGTGCTCCCACACCCCGTCGCTGAGCTTCCGGGTCGGCGACGAGTAAATAGAGATACCAGTGTGCTTCTTTCGGGTGCGCTTTCGCAATAGCGGTGAGGTAGGTGTTCCCGTCGATCATGGCCCGTGGTCGCCGGGCGAGGGTGCGAAAAGAGCCAGGAATCTGGGCCAACTGGGTCGCTACCGGTTGTGGATAGCCGCCCGGGGGTAGCCAGGCGGAGACGCCCACAATGCGATCCGCATCGTCGCGCACAGTGAGGATGTGCCCCTTGGGGCCCAGGTGGACGAGCGCATTACGGAAAAACAGCGCGAGAGCCGTATTGCGTTGGCGTGGCTTGGGGGAGAGGAAGACGAAGAACGGATCGGTGTAGAAGCCCCGCGCGGCGACCACGGCGGCTTCGTCCAATTCACGGCGCGACAGCGTGCGACGGTCGATTCGGTACGGCGATTCACTCATGCGATGAGCGTAGCCCTCACCTTCGGCGTGGCACGATAGAGGAGTGGCCATGCGGGAAGAATGCAAACACTTTCAAAGTCGCACCTACAAGTCGGGCGAAGTCGCGCGATTCTGCGTTCTGGGCAACGCACCCGATCAGCCGTGGTCCTGTCCCGACAACTGCCTCACCTACGAGCCTCGATTGGCGGACGTGGGGTGGTCTCACGGCACACTCGTGGAGAAGCCCGTCGAACCGGCGCCGGACAGTCCCGCCGAGTTGCGACGGGAAGTACTGAATTCGGCCGAGGAGATTGTGAATGCGGTTGCGCCTGATTTGTTCGCGGAGCGCCGAGCCGAACTCGAAGAGATGCAGCGACGAGAGGGCCGCAAGGGCTGGAAATTCTGGCGGCGTTAGTCGCCGCTGAACTGCGGCTCGCGCCGTTCCAAAAAGGCCATCATCGCTTCCGTGAGGTCATTGCTCTGCAGGTATGCCGTGTTCCACCGCGCGACGAATTCGAGACCCTCGTGAACGGTCGCACCATCATTCGCACGCAGTACCGCTTTGGTTCCCTGCACCGCGAGAGGTGAATTAGCCGCAATCTCTCGGGCGAGAGCGTGAGCGGCAGCGACGACATCATCGAGCGAGCCGTCCACCACGTCGTTCACCAAATTTATCTGCGCGGCTCGCTGGGCGGTGATGTCTTTTCCGGTAAACGCCAGCTCGGCAACGTGACCTTCCGACACGATTTTCGGAATGCGTTGCAAGGTGCCAAGGTCGGCGACGATGGCAACTTTGGCTTCGCGGACCGAGAAGATCGCGTCGCTGGCGGCGAGGCGAATATCGGCGGCACAAATGAGGTCGACGCCGCCGCCAATGCAGTACCCGTGCACCGCCGCGATGACCGGTACCCGCAGGTCGCTCAGTGACGTCACGGAATCCTGCATGCGGCGGATCATCTTGTACGTATGGGCGTTCGTCGTCGCGGGCGACCTTTTCGCGCCCGCACCTTCAGCTCCCGTCAGCGACGATCCCATCTCCTTGAGATCCAAGCCGACGGTGAAATGCTTGCCGCGCGCGGCGAGCACGACGACGCGAACGTCAGGCATCTCGTCGATAGCGGCCGCCGCACGCGGGAGGTCTTCCCAGAGGGCGCGTCCGAGTGCGTTGCGTGCGTCCGGTCGATTCAGCCACAAGGTGGCGACGTGCCCATCAACTTCAATTTCGAGAACCTCGGACGAAAATGACATCGCCCCTCCTTTTATCGACAGTGAGCCTACGGGAGAGGCGGTTGGTCGCAGAGACATCACCGGTACACTCGCTGTGGCTGACGCCCCTTCTATGACCACCTTCCTCGACGCAGCGTCCCAACGCATTGGCTCCGACGCCGCCCGCCGCTCGTTTCTTGATGCATTTGTGGCCGCGGGATTGCCCACCACCTCTGATGAAGTGTGGCGGTACGCCCCCTTGCACGATTTCTCGCTTGATCGCTTTATCTCGGCGACCAATGTCGCGATTGACGATGACGCCGATGAACAGTCGATTCGCGATGGTGCGTCCATCGTCGTCACGATGGTTGACGGTGAACTTCGCGAGGTGAGCGGACAGTGTGAGGGTGTTCGCGTGTCAACGCGGCCCACCGGACACGACTTGGGTGACCGTTCCTACGCCGAGCGGTACCGCGCCGACGCCTTCGCGCTCCTGAACGCCGCTCTCTCTCCGGCCACCGTCCACATTTCCATCGAGGCCTCCGTTCACGTGGCGATGCCCATTGTGATTGTCCAGCGGGCCGAAACTTCTTTGGCGTTCGCGAACGTTCGCGTCGACGTCGGCACTAGTGCCTCGGCCACGATCGTGGAATGTTGGTTCGGCGGTAGCGAGGCTTTGGTTGTTCCGGTGAGTGAGTATCACGTCGCCGCCAACGGTTCACTGCAACTGTCCTCGTATCAACGACTCGCCGCCACCTCGTGGCACGTCGCTCGCACCACCGCTCTCCTGGAACGTGACGCACGAATGCAGCAAAGCGTGATCGGGCTGGGAGCTCAGTATGACCGCGCTCGCAATGACGCGGAATTGATCGGTACCGGTGCGTCCAACGAACTACACACGACGTTCTTGGGTTCCGGTCAACAAGTGCACGACTTGCGCACGCATCAATTCCATCGTGTGGGTCGCACCACGTCGTCACTGCTCAGCAAGGGTGCGGTGGCCGACGAATCCCGTTCGGTGTACACCGGGCTGATTGAAATTGAAAACGGTGCCCGTCGAACGGACGCTCGCCAAACAAACCACAATCTGCTGCTTTCGCCTCACGCCCACGCAGACAGCGTGCCGAACTTGGACATTCGCGAAAACGATGTTGTGTGCGCACACGCCTCGAGCGTGGGGCCTCTTGACGAGATGCAGCGTTGGTACCTCGAATCTCGAGGAGTCGACCGCGAAAACGCCGAACGCTTGATGGTGCAGGGCTTCTTTAACGAGATGACCGACGTCATGCCGGCCAGCGTCGCGCGGCTCGTGGATCGCGACGTCGCCACGGTGCTCGCTCGCGCCACGGGGGAGTCATGATGAGTCGGATTGATGCCGGTGCGATCAGTGATTTTTCCGAGGCGAGTCCCGTAGAACTGAAGCTCGAGGGTCGCAAATTGGTACTCGTGAGGTTGGGCGATGACGTCTATGTTTTGGACGATCGTTGTTCGCACGAGGATTTTCCGCTTTCGCTCGGCGAGGTTGATGCGGCGACGTGCGAAATCGAATGCGAGCGCCACGGGGCGATGTTTTCCCTGAAAGACGGCGCCCCCACCTCCCTTCCTGCGACGCGACCAGTGGCGACGTACGTGGTGGAGCTTCGTGATGGTCGAGTGTGGGTGGAGTTGCCGTGAGCGAACTGGTCATTGCGGGTCTGCGCGTACGAGTCGGCGAAAAGGAAATTCTCCGGGGCATTGATCTCACCGTGCCCGCGGGTGAAGTCCACGTCATCATGGGGCCGAACGGTTCGGGCAAGTCCACCTTGGCGCACGCCCTCACGGGCCGTCCAGGGTACGACATCATTGATGGATCCGTCACGCTCGATGGCGTTGAATTGCTCGAACTAGCGCCCGCCGAACGCGCGCGTCGAGGCCTCCTTTTAGCGCTCCAGCAGCCGCTGGAGGTGCCCGGCGTTCGTCCCGCAACGATGCTCGTGGCTGCGGGTGCCGACCCGGCGACCGTGGACGCTCGAATTGACGAAGAGGCCCGTCGCGTGGGGCTGCGTCCCGAACTCCTTCATCGTTTTTTGAACGTGGACTTGTCGGGTGGCGAACGTAAGCGAGCCGAAATTGTCCAGATGGGCGTCTTACGCCCTCGTTTCGTGGTGCTCGACGAGATTGACTCCGGCCTGGACGTCGATGCACTGGGTGCCGTGGCACGACGCCTTCAGGAAGCCACCCAAGAATGGGGCTGTGGTGTTCTGGCTATTACGCACTTCCGTCGTCTCCTGCAAGAACTCGTCCCCACGGCCATTCACGTCGTGAGCGCGGGCCGCGTCGTGGCGAGCGGCGGTCCCGAGCTCGCCGAAACGCTTGAAGAACACGGGTACGAACCCTTCCGTCAGACGACGTAGGGGTTCCTGACCAAGAAATTCGTAGCGAGATTGGTAGGCTGGTCTCCATGCCGGAAGGACGTCACAGCGCCCCGAAGGGTCACACACCCCGGACATCCAGTTCGTCGAGTCGCTCTCTCGCCAATGAACAGCGACTCCTCGCTTTGGGTTCGGCGGTCGACGAAAAGTCGGGCGTGACTCGCAAGCCGAAGAAGAACAAGAGGCGCCGACGCCGCACCGTCGGGGTTGTTTTCTTGGTGCTGGCTCTCGTGGTGGCGGGAACGGTCGGTGGTTTCTACTTCTATTTCGAATCCAAGTGGAACGCGATTCCGAAGCAGAGCTACCAATACGAAAAGGGCATTCCGCCCAGTGGCGCGATCAACATTCTCGAAATTGGGTCCGACTCACGTGCCGGCCTGAGCGCCGCCATTGGGAAGAAAGTCGGCGCCGGCTCGGTGTCAGGAGCTCGAAGTGACTCGCTCAAGATCATCCACATAGATCCGAGCACCGACTCGGTAGAGACCTTGTCCATTCCTCGCGACACGATGATTCACGTACCTGACGCGAGTCTGGGTGTGGGGACCTACAACCGCATCAATTCTGTCTACGGCGGTGGCGTCAACGAGTTGATCAAGACGATCGAGTCGAATTTTGGTATTCCGATTAACTACACCATTCAGGTGAGTTTCGGCGGTCTGATCGGCGTTGCGAATGCTCTGGGCGGCGTCTACCTCAACTTCCCGTATCAAACTCGCGACCAGATGTCGGGACTTCGCGTGTTGCACCCTGGGTGCACCGTCATCTCGGGTTTCCAGGCCTTAGCCTTTGTCCGCAGCCGGCACTACCAGTACCGCATCAACGGCGTGTGGCACTACGACGGACTGAGTGACTGGAGCCGCATTCAGCGCCAAGACGTCTTCGTGAAGGGGCTCATGCAGGCCGGCGAGCGCGCTTACAACCCCATCGATATTCTCTCGACGCTGTCCGCGGTGCCCGCGGGCATTGTGCTCGACACACGACTCTCGCAGGGTGTTCTTGCCGGACTCGCCTGGCACTACCGGCACTTCAATTCCGCTCAGCTCAAGGCCTACACGTTGCCGGATTATCCCGTGCAACTCGGTTCTCTCGGTGACGTTCTCATTCCCGAGCAGCCCGCCTCCCAGCAGATGCTCGTGTCGATCTTCGGCAAGGGTCTCAGCACAGTGAGCGCCGCCGATGCTCCTCCCGGAACGACGTTGCAGCCCAACCCACCGCCGTACGTACCGATCAACTCGGTCGCTCCGGCCGGTAATACGACGACAACGGTGAAGCACACGGGCTCCTCGGTGCCCAGTACCACCACGCCGGGTAGCACCAAGACGACGATTCCGTTGGAGACAGAGGTCTATCAGGAGAATTTCAACCCCACGCCGTGTCTGCCGAAGTAATCGGCCGATACGCGCAGCGCCTTACGCGTGTAGTTCGCTGAGTCCCTGCGTGAGCGTGTTCCACGCCAACGTGGCGCATTTGATGCGCACGGGGAATTTCACCACGCCCTGCAGGGCGGCCAACTCACCGAGTTTCCGGAGATCGACGGGTTCGGGCTCAACCTGATCATCTAGCTGCGACTCGTGGACGGTCATCAGGCGCTTGAAAGAATCAATGGTGGCGTGCACGTCGGCCACGGGCTTGCCCTTGACCGCAGCCGACATCAGCGACGCCGACGATTGTGAGATCGAGCATCCGTGACCCGCGATCTTGATGTCCTGCAGCACACCGTCACTCACCTCGATGTACACCGTGATCTCGTCGCCACAAAGCGGATTGAAACCCTCCACTTGGTGCGCTGGGGGTGTGGGCAACTCTCCACGGTTCCGTGGGGAGCGGTAGTGGTCGAGAATGATCTCGCGGTAGAGGTCTTCGAGGTTCGACATGATTACCCGAACAACTCTAGAACGTGGTCGAGACCGTCAAGCAGGACGTCCGTATCGGCCGTGAGCGAGTAGGCGCCAAAGGATGCCCGGGCCGTCGCCGGCAGATCAAATCGTCGCATCAACGGTTTGGCGCAGTGGTGTCCCGGCCGCACGCACACGCCGTGCTGGTCCAGAACTTGTGCCACGTCGTGCGGGTGGACGCCCGCGACGTCGAGGGACAACACGCCTCCCCGAAGATGAACGTCGGCCGGGCCGATCACGCGCACCCGACCGTCAAAACGCTCGCGCAAGCGACCGAGGGCGTCGGCGGTCAGCGCCCGTTCGTGTTCGGCGATGGCGGACATGCCGAGATTGTCGAGATAGCGCAGTGCGGCGTGGAGGCCGACCGCTTCCGCAATCATGGGCGTGCCCGCTTCAAAGCGCTCGACGCCAGTGGCCGGTGTATATCCGTCCAAACGGACGTCGGCAATCATGCCTCCGCCGCCGAGAAACGGGGGCATGTTGGCGATGATGTCTCGCTTCGCGTAAAAGACGCCGATGCCGGTCGGACCCATCATTTTGTGCGCGGAGAAACAAAGAAAGTCCACGTCGGTCTCTTGGACGTCAGTCACGCTGTGTGCGACGCTCTGGGCGGCGTCGACCGCGATCAACGCCCCCGCGGCGTGTGCCGCCGCGGACAGTGTGGCAACCGGGTTAATGGTCCCCAACACATTCGACATGGCCGACACCGAGAGCAACTTGGCGCCCGCGAGGAGTTGGTCCAGCTGACTGAGGTCGAGGCGGAAATCGTCACCAACGGGCAAGAAACGAATTGAGAAGCCGATTTCGTCTCGAAGTTGGAACCAAGGGATCAAGTTGGCGTGATGCTCCATCTCGCTCAGCACGATGGCGTCGCTGCTCGTCAGGTTCACTCGACCCCATGACTTCGCGAGCAAATTGAAGCTTTCGGTGGTGTTCTTGGTGAAGACGATTTCTTGAGCCGGGTGACGAGCATTGATGAACACGCCCGCGGCAACACGGGCACCCTCGTAGGACGCGGTCGCCTCCTCGGCTGTTGTGTACACCCCGCGGTGCACATTGGCGTGGCGCGTCTCGTAGTAACGACTCATAGCCTCGATCACCGGGCGAGGGGTGAGGGCGGTGGAGGCCGAATCGAGATAGGTAATGGGGTGGCCGTCAATGACTCGCCTGAGGAGGGGGACGTCGGCGCGGACGCGCTGGGCGTCGTAACTACTCACGCGACGCCAATTCGCCAGTGTTCGTAGCCATTGCGCTCGATATCGTCGGCAACCTCGGCGCCACCGGAATGAACAATGCGTCCATCCATCAGCACGTGGACGTGATCAGGTGCCAGTTCCTCCAGCAACTTCACGTAGTGGGTCACGATGACGACGCCCATCTGCGGTCGAGCCTCGCGCACGGTGCGTACTCCTCGAGCCACGACACGAAGTGCGTCAATGTCGAGTCCGGAATCCGTCTCGTCGAGCAACGCCACGACCGGATCGAGCAGTGCCATTTGCAGCACTTCGTTCCGTTTGCGCTCGCCCCCCGAGAAACCTTCGTTGAGGTGCCGTTCGGCGAAGGCGGGATCCATTCCGAGGCGGTCCATCCATTCACCGAGATCGAGGCGAACTTCGAGCACGCTGAGTTCGCTCAAGTTCTTGCGGGCCGCGATGGCCTGACGAAGGAACTGGATGACAGAGACGCCGCTGATGGACTCGGGATATTGGAACGCCAAGAAAATGCCCGCTCGGGCGCGTTCGTCGGCACTCCACGTCGCCAGATCCTCGCCATTCAAAAGAATCTGTCCGGAGGTCACTTCGTAACCGGGGTGTCCCATCACCACGCTGGCCAGAGTGGACTTACCAGCGCCGTTCGGCCCCATGAGAGCGTGGATTTCTCCCTCTCGCACGACAAGATCGACACCCTTCAAAATGGGCTGATCATCGGCGCTCACGTGGACGTCGCGAAGTTCGAGTAGGGGCGTAGTCACGCCGCGAGCCTACCGGTGCCTAGGTAAAACCCTCTCGGCTACCAGCCGCGTTCGACCCATTCGTCGAGATGTGGCGCTTCCGTGCCAATCGTTGACGGGGAGCCGTGGCCCGGCCAGATCAATGTCTCCGCGCCGTACGGGCGGAAAAGTCTCTCTTCGATCGAGCGAATGATCGTCGGAAAGTCGCCACCTTCGAATGTCGCGTTCCCTGGACCCCCCGGGAAAAGAGTGTCCCCCGTGAACAGCAGCGGAGTGTCGATGAGCTCAAAACAGATCGATCCGGGGGTATGTCCTGGGGTGTGGACGGTGCGTAGACGAAGGGATCCGACGGACAGTACGACATCGTCATCGAGCAAGTGGTCATAACTGGGTAGGAGCCCGCTGTCTTCCTGTCGAACCCAGACGTCGATGCCGGCTTCTCGTACCTGCTCGACGGCCTGAATGTGGTCCCAGTGGCCATGGGTTTCCACCACGGTGGTCACTCCGAGGTCGCGAGCCACGCGCAGGAGTCGGTCGTGCTCGTTGGCGGCGTCGATGAGCACCGCCTCACCCGTTGTGCGACATCTCACCACGTACACGTTGTTCTCGACGGGTCCCACCACCAATCGATGGACGTCACAGGCGGCGTTCGACCAAATCAACTCGACGTTGTCGCTCTCGTTCACCCGTCCAGCCTGCCACGAAGGGGTGAGGTGGCGGAATTGGCTATTCTCACGTACGGACTTCCGTGCCCGCGAGGGACACGGAGAACTGGGGAGAGGTACTGAGATGAACTTTGGTTTCAGCGAAGAGCAAGAAGAGCTCCGCAAGATGGTCAAGCGCTTCTTGGAAGACAAGTCGCCGGAGACCGAAGTGCGTCGCTTGATGGCGACGCCGGAAGGCTACGACACCGCCGTGTGGAGCCAGATGGCTGAAGAACTCGGACTTCAGGGTCTCGGTATCCCCGAAGAATTCGGTGGCCAGGGTTTCGGACCGGTCGAGCTGTACGTCGTGTTCGAAGAAATGGGAGCCGCCCTGCTGTGCGCCCCCTACTTCTCAACGGTGGCCCTCGCGGCGAACGCGTTGTTGAACAGTGGCGATGACGCCGCCAAGTCGGCGTACCTGCCCGGCATTGCGTCCGGCGAGACCATCGCCACGCTCGCGTTGAACGACGACGCCGGCTCGTGGGACCTCGAGACGACAGGTGTCAACGCCACGAACGCGGGGGGCTCCTACACGTTGAGCGGCGTGAAGAATTACGTGCTCGACGGCAACACCGCTTCGCTCATTCTCGTGACGGCCACCACCGACAAGGGTTTGTCCTTGTTCGCCGTCGACGCGACGGCCGCGGGCCTGACGCGTACCGCCCTTCCCACGATGGACCAGACGCGCAAGCAGAGTCGCCTCGAGTTCGCCAACACGCCCGCAACGCTGGTCGGCACCGACGGTGGTGCGAGCGCCGGCCTTGAGCGCACACTGCAAATGGCCGCGGCAGCTCTGGCGGCCGAGCAGGTCGGTGGCGCCCAGCGAGTGCTCAATAACGCCGTGGACTACGCGAAGAATCGCGTGCAGTTCGGTCGGCCCATTGGTTCGTTCCAGGCGATCAAGCACAAGTGCGCCGACATGCTCCTCGACGTCGAGTCGGCGAAATCGGCCGCGTACTACGCCGCGTGGGCCGCACAGGAGGACAACGAAGAGTTGCCGATCGCGGCGAGCCTTGCGAAGTCCTTCTGTTCGGAGGCCTACTTCCACTGTGCCGCGGAAAACATCCAAATCCACGGTGGCATCGGCTTCACCTGGGAACACCACGCACACCTGTACTTCAAGCGTGCGAAGAGTTCCGAGTTGCTGCTGGGTGACCCGGCCTATCACCGCGAATTGCTGGCGCAGCGTCTGGGCATCTAGTCCGTCGTGCTCGTTCACGAGCAATTGACGAGCGGGCCTTCCCGTTTAGACCTTCGTATCGCGACGACCGCGACGAGACCCGTCACGGATCACGTTCTGGTTCTCGTGCACGGACTCACACGGGCCTATGGCATGGGACGACGAGCTGCCGGCCAGTTACCGGAGCTGGCGGAACACTTGGCAAACGAATCGGGGTGGCTCGTGGCCACGGGAACCTTTTCCGGCGTGGGCGACAGCACCGGCACCTTTTCGATCAGCCAGTGGAGCGCGGACCTGGCGTGCATATTGGATCGCCTCGATGACGGTTCGCGGCGCATCTCACTTGCTGGTTTCGGTCTTGGAGGCTCGTTGGCACTCGCCACGGCGGTGGCCGACGAACGTGTCCGCGGAGTTGCCACCTTTGCCGCGCCGGCGGACCTGGTTCGGTGGAGTGGCGAGCCGCAAGTGCTCCACGACGTCGTGACGGCCGCGGGCGTGGTCGATCCCGATATCCCGCTTCTTGGCCCGTCGGAACTTTTCGACGACGTCACGTCGATTGATCCCTTAGCGAGCGCGAAGTTATTGCCCCCTCGCCGTTTCCTCATCGGTCATGGTTCCGATGACTTGGAGGTTCCTATCAGCGAGGCGCGCGCGCTGTTGTCCGCCGCGGAAGGTCGGGCCGAACTCCGAGTGATTCAAGGCGCGGGGCACTGGTTGCGAGCCGACCCGCGCATGGTCGCCACCCTTCTCGGGTGGCTGGACCGCCACCGTTAGGAACGAGCCTCGTCGATCGCGTGACGCAGCGCGCGAGCCGCTTCTGATGGCCGTGACGCCTGCGTGAGGTAACGAACCACGACAAAGTGCCGCACGCCGTGCGCGGCGAGCGTCGGAACGTTCTCAGGAGTGACGCCCCCGGTGACGAAGACCGGCACTCGACTGCGGGCCACCGCGCTCGCCACGTAACTCACACCGGTGCCGACTCGCCCCGGTTTGGTCGGCGTTGCTTCCACGGGTCCGGCGCTCAGGTAGGTGACGTCGTCGCCGAGCGCACGATCGAATTCCTCGTCCGCGTGCGTCGAGAGGCCGATGATGGCTTCGGGCCCGAGGAGGCGACGACACAGAGAGACGGGGGTGTCGTCTTGTCCAACGTGCACGCCGTCGGCGCCACATTCGAGCGCGAGGTCGGGACGGTCATTGAGGATGAAAGGCACACCGAGGTCGGCGCACAATGCGGCGAGTTCTCGAGCTGCCGTGAGAATGACGCGCGCGTCGGCATCTTTTTCTCGCAGCTGCACGATATCGACGCCACTGGTGACGACGTCGGACACGAAACTCAACAGATCGTCCCGCAAAGGCGTGCACAGGTAGAGCGAACGTTCTGAGAGGTCGAACACGGACGTCACCCTACGAGATGGGGACGATGGGTACGTAGGTGGTCATCATCACGTAGCGGGGAGAAGTCGGGCAGAATGGCACGGTGCAGATTCCCGCCAAAGCCGACTACGCCATTCGTGCACTGCTAACGCTCGCGAGCACGACGGAATCGGTCAGCGCGGAAAACTTGGCGCACGAGCAGGGTCTTCCCCCGAAATTCCTCGGCGCGATCCTCTCGGATTTGCGGCGAGGAGGCATCGTGACCTCCCAACGCGGCGCCGAAGGTGGATTTCGCCTCGCTAAGGCACCGAGCGAGATCTCCATCGCTGACGTCCTTCGTGTTCTGGGCGGACCCATGGCCGGCGTGCGCGGGATGCGACCCGAAACGCTGGAATACGCGGGTGCCGCGACGCATCTTCGCGACGTGTGGGTGGCGGTGCGGGCGAGCTTGCGCGTCGTGCTCGAGCACGTGAGTTTGGAGGACATCGTGTCGGGGAATCTTCCCGACGGCGTGACCAAATTCACTGGCGATCCGGACGCCTGGCACTCGCGCACGTGAGCGTGCGCATTCACACCGACGGGTCGTGCCGCGGTAATCCTGGTCCCGGAGGCTGGGCGTGGGCCTTGGATGAGACCCACTACGCCAGTGGGGCCGACAATCCGACGACGAATCAACGGATGGAGGTACGGGCCGTCATTGAGGCGCTGCGGGCCTATCCGGACGGTCCCGTCGAAATTGTGAGCGACTCAACCTACGTGGTCAAGTGCTTCAACGACCGCTGGCACGCCGGCTGGTTGCGCCGCGGCTGGAAGAACTCACAGGGTCAACCGGTCGCCAATCGAGACTTGTGGGAGGACTTGTTCGCACTCACGATCCACGCGGATCGCGCCGTGACCTTTACCTGGGTGAAGGGTCACTCGGGGGACCGAATGAATGATTTCGTGGACGTGCTCGCCACGGCCGCAGCTGACGCCCAGCGGGGGGTCTCCGTCCGCCCGGACTGAATAGGCGTTGTGCGTAGTCGGTAGGCTTGAGGGCGTTCTGAGTCTCCCGTGAAAGGACGCAACGTGGCCTCCGAAGTGCAATCGTTCGATGTTGTCATCATTGGCGGAGGTCCTGGCGGCTACGCCACCGCTCTGTACGGAGCGTCCGCGGGCTTGTCGATTGCTCTGGTGGAAAAAGACAAGGTCGGTGGCACGTGCCTGCACCGTGGGTGTGTGCCCGCCAAGGAGTTTCTCGAGACCGCGCACGTGCGCCGGACCATTGCGCATTCTGCTGATTTTGGCGTCAATGTTGCTGACGTCACCGTCGACTTCTCGGTCAGCCAGAGTCGCAAGAACGACGTCGTGGACGTGCTGTTCAAGGGCGTCTCGGGCCTACTCAAGGGTCGTAAGGTCACCGTCTTCTCGGGCAGCGCCACCGTGCTCGCCGACGGCACCGTCAGCGTTGTTGATGGCGCTGACGCCGGAGTCACGTTGTCAGGTGCGCACGTGGTACTCGCGTCAGGTTCAGTCCCTCGCACCATCCCCGGTTTCGACGTCACCGGTTCCTTGATCGTCACGTCCGACGAGTTCCTCGACCTCACGACGTTGCCGTCGTCCGCGGTGGTCATTGGTGGGGGAGCCATTGGTTGTGAGTTCGCCTCGATGCTCGCCGACATGGGTTCGCACGTCACCATTTTGGAGGGTCTGCCGTCGATTCTCACGGGATGTGACACCGAGGTCGCCGGTGTGGTGCAGCGCGCCTTTAAGAAGCGCGGCATCGAGATACGAACTTCGGCCCAGGTCACCGGTCACACTCCCAACAAGGCCGGCACTCGAACCGCGGTGCACGTCGACGGCGGCGACGACGTCGAGGTGGACATGGTCGTGGTGTCCGTGGGACGAGCACCTCGCACGGAGGGCCTCCTCGCCGAAGGAACGGGCGTTGAAGTCGACGAACGCGGTTTTGTCGTGACCGATTCGTTGATGCGCACGGCCAATCCCAAGATCTTCGCGGTTGGTGACATTGTGGCGGGCACGCCGCAGTTGGCCCACGTGGCCTTCGCCGAAGCCATTGTCGTGATCAAGTCCATTCTCGGCGAGTCGCCCTTGCCCGTCGACTACGACCGGGTCCCGTGGGCGATCTATTCCAATCCCGAGGTCGCCTTCTGCGGCCTCACCGAAGCTGCCGCGAAGGAACGCGGATACGACGTCGTGGTGAAGAAGGATCCTTTCGGCGGCAACTCCCGTGCCCGCATCATTGGTGACACCGATGGGGTCGTCAAGATCATCGCGGAGAAGCGTCCGGACGGAACTGCCGGCCAGCTTCTCGGCGTCCACATGGCGGGACCGTGGGTGACCGAACAATTGGGCGCCGGGTACTTCGCCGTCAACTGGGAAGCGACTGCCGAGGAAGCAGCCCTGCTCATTCAGCCTCACCCGTCGCTGTCGGAAACCTTTGGCGAGACTCTGCTCGCCCTCGCTGGTCGGGGGCTCCACGTTGGTTGATGTTCTTCTTCCTTCTCTCGGTGAATCCGTCACCGA
>Ga0208872_1000375_pt1 | contig 35089 bp, 29 predicted proteins | sample CryBogCBH12Aug08_FD_185508 | JGI IMG/M metagenome (GOLD analysis project Ga0208872, IMG submission 185508) | Freshwater microbial communities from Crystal Bog, Wisconsin, USA - CBH12Aug08 (SPAdes) | ecosystem: Environmental > Aquatic > Freshwater > Lake | place: Crystal Bog, Wisconsin, USA...
CGGCACCACGACGGCGACGGTTCTGGCCGAGGCGATTTATCGCGAAGGCTTGAAGTTCGTCACCGCCGGCGCGAACCCGATCGGCATCCAGCGCGGCATCAACAAGGCCGTGGAAGCGGCGGTTGAACAGCTCGGCAAGATCTCCAAGAAGGTCAAGGACAAGGAAGAAATCAAGCAGGTCGCGGCCGTGTCTGCGAACTGGGATTTCGAGATCGCCGACAAAATTGCCGACGCGATGGACAAAGTTGGCAAAGACGGCACCATCACGGTCGAAGAAGCGAAGTCCATCGAGACCACGCTCGATGTGGTCGAAGGCATGCAGTTCGACAAGGGCTATCTCTCGCCGTATTTCGTCACGAACGCCGAGACGATGGAAGCCAAGCTCGAAGATCCTTACATCCTGATTTTCGAAAAGAAGATCAGCAACTTGAAAGACTTGCTGCCGTTGCTTGAAAAAGCCGCGCGCACCGGCAAGCCGTTCTTGATCATCGCCGAAGAAGTCGAAGGCGAAGCGCTCGCGACCCTCGTCGTGAACAAGCTCCGCGGCACGCTCAATGTTTGCGCTGTCAAATCTCCGGGCTTCGGCGACCGCCGCAAAGCCATGTTGGAAGACATCGCCGTGTTGACCGGCGGCAAGTTCATCACCGAAGACCTCGGCATCAAGCTCGAGACGGTGGAACTCACCGACCTCGGCCGCGCGAAGACCGTCATCATTGACAAGGAAAACACCACGATCGTCGAAGGTGCCGGCAAGAACTCCGACATCCAGGGCCGCGTGAACCAGATCCGCCGCCAGATCGAAGAAACCACGAGCGATTACGATCGTGAAAAATTGCAGGAACGCCTGGCGAAGCTCGCCGGTGGCGTGGCCGTCATCAATGTCGGCGCCGCGACCGAATCCGAAATGAAGGAAAAGAAGATGCGCGTGGAAGACGCGTTGCACGCGACCCGCGCGGCCGTCGAAGAAGGCATCGTCGCCGGTGGTGGTGTGGCGCTCATCCGCTGCATCAGCGCGATTGAAGCCGTCAAGACCTCCAACGAAGACGAGGCGATTGGCGTCGGCATCGTGAAGCGCGCCGTCGAAGCTCCGCTCCGTTCGCTTGCCGCGAACGCCGGCGAAGAAGGCAGCGTCATCGTTGACAAGGTCAAGAAGGCCAAGGGCAACGAAGGTTACAACGTTGCGACCGGCAACTACGAAGACCTCGTCAAAGCCGGCGTGGTTGACCCGAAGAAGGTCACCCGCAGCGCGCTCCAGAACGCGGCGTCCATCGCCGGTCTGTTGCTGACCACCGAATGCCTCATCACCGACCTGCCGGAGAAGGAAAAACCGGCGGCCGGCGGCGGCCACGGCGGCGGCATGGGCGACATGGGCGGCATGGGCGGCTACTAAGCCACCAACCGTAAAATTCGAGGAACCGAGAAATCAGAACGCGGTCGGAAAGAAATTTCCGGCCGCGTTTTTGTTTTCGCGGAGACAAAGATTTCCAAAAACAATTTGAACGATTTTCCGGGGACGGCGTCTGATGAATTGTAGTGGTTATTTCGCCGTCCGTTTTAGGGTTGGCAGAGAGGTTTTGCTTGCGACGCGGTTCGGACGGCGAACCCAAGTTGGCCGCGCCGCCCTTCTGAGCGCCCGGGTGAGGGCGTATAAACCTCATCACCGCAAAGGCCGGACGCAAGTCCGGTCTTTTGCTTTGGTTCCGGGCCGAATTCCGCATTGATTACCCGCCCAAAGCCATTAAAATTTCCCACGCATGAAACACCGGCTGGAATTTGAAAAGCCCATCATCGAGCTGCAAAACAAGCTGGATGAGCTCCGCGCGCATCCGGAGAAGCATTCGCTGGGCATCCACTTCGAGGAGGAGATCAAGCTGATCGAGAAAAAAATCGAGGAAACGCGCCGGCAGATCTTCCTGAACCTCACGCCGTGGCAGCGGGTGCAACTGGCGCGCCATCCCCGCCGGCCCTACACGCTCGATTATTTCGCGAAGACTTTTTCAGATTTTCAGGAACTGCACGGCGACCGGCTGTTCGCCGAGGACCGCGCCATGGTCGGCGGTTTCGCGAGGCTCGGCGAACACCGCGTCCTCGTCATCGGCACGCAAAAGGGCCGCGACACCAAGGAAAACATCCTGCGCAATTTCGGTTCCGCGCATCCCGAAGGCTACCGCAAGGCGCTCCGCCTGATGCGACTGGCGAACAAGTTCGGCCTGCCCATCATCACGTTGATCGACACCGCCGGTGCGTATCCCGGCGTGGCGGCGGAGGAACGCCACATCGCCGAGGCCATCGCGGTGAACCTGCGTGAAATGACCCTGCTGGAAGTGCCGATCATCACCGCCGTCATCGGCGAAGGCGGTTCCGGCGGCGCGCTGGGCATCGGCGTGGCCGACCGCGTATTGATTTTGGAGAACGCCTATTATTCCGTCATCAGTCCGGAAGGCTGCGCGGCAATCTTGTGGAAGGACCGCGCCAACGCCGCCAAGGCCGCCGCCGCGCTCCGCATCACCGCGAAGGATTTGCTGCAACTCAAGCTGGTGGATGAAATCGTGCCCGAACCGCTCGGCGGCGCGCACACGGACATGGACGCCATCGCCGCGACCCTGAAAGCCCATCTGCTCAAAAATCTCGAGGAAGTGCTGGCCCTGCCGGTGGCCGAGCGGCTGAAAACGCGCTATGCCAAATTTCGTGCCCACGGCCATTTCACCGAGAGGGCCGATGACGCCGCGCAAATGAAACCGCCGCGGAACGCGGAAACTCCCGTCGCCGCCTGACCATGCTTTATCCTTTTGTTTTTGAGCCGATCTTCAAGGATCGCATCTGGGGCGGCCGCGAACTGGAACGGCTTTACGGCAAAAAAATCCCCGCCGGTCAGATTGGCGAGGCTTGGGAAATCTCGGACCGGCCCGGCGACGCCAGCGTCATCACCAACGGCCCGCTCACCGGCAAAAATCTCCGCTGGCTGATGGAAAATCACGCGGCGGAAATCCTCGGCGACGCCAAACCGGCGGCGGCAGGCCGCTTTCCGCTGCTCTGCAAAATTCTCGACGCGCGCGAAAAACTGTCGCTGCAAGTCCATCCGCCGGCCAGCAAGGCGAAGGAACTGAAAGGCGAACCGAAGACGGAAATGTGGTTCATCACCGACGCCGCACCAGACGCGAGCTTATATGTCGGTTTAAAAAAAGGCGTCACGCGCGCGGAGTTTGAAAAGAAAATTTCCGACGGCAGCGTGGCCGATTGTTTTCACCGGATTCCGGTGAAGGCCGGCGACACGATGTTTCTGCCGAGCGGCCGCGTCCACGCCATCGGCGACGGCTTGGTGATTTTCGAGATCCAGCAGAATTCCGACACGACCTACCGCGTGTTCGACTGGAACCGCGTCGGCCTTGACGGCAAGCCGCGCGAGCTGCATGTGGCGCAATCGCTGGCGAGCATTGATTTCAATGACTTCGAGCCGAAGCTGGTGCCGGCGAATTACCGCCAGGGACCGAATTTCAAATTCCGTCAGCTTGTGGAAGACCCGCTGTTCAATGTGCAGGAATTGGTTTTTGAAAACGCCGGGTCCGTGACGCTGGCCGGAAGTTACCTGCGCATTGTCGCGGTCACGAAAGGCGCGGTAAAAATTTCTCACGACGGCAGCGGAAATATCACGGAACTGAAAGCCGGCGATTTTTGTCTGATTCCCGCGAGTCTGAAAAATGTCACAGTCAAGGCGGTGGCAAACACTGCGTTTCTCGTCACCGAAGCGAACTGAATTTCAGTTCCAAGAAAGGTCTTCCGGCGTTTGCGCGAGCAGCTTGTTTTTCCAGCCGCCCTTACGTTGCAGAACTTTTTGCCAGAGCAATTCCGGCGGTGTTTCAAAGACGAGTTCCAATGAAGCCGGAAACGTCAGCCAGGATTTCCGTTTCATCTCGCTTTCCAACTGGCCGGGACTCCAGCCGGAATAGCCGGCGAACATCCGCACTTTTTTCATCGCGGAAAAAGCTTCACCTAATTCCAACAAATCATCGAGCGAATGACCCAGCGCGAGATTCGGCAGCACGTCGGCATCGGGGATGAAGCTGTCGGTGTGCAGGTAGCTCAACGCGCCGGGCTGCACCGGGCCGCCGAGATACAGCGGGGCGGTCTTGAGCGTCTCGGGCAGGTCGGCGATGATCAGGTCGCCGACCGTCTTGCCGACGGTGCGGTTGAGGACGAGGCCGAACGCACCTTCGGCATCGTGCTTGCAGATGAGCAGGACGGTGTGCTGGAAAAACGAGCCGCCCAGCTGCCCGCTGTCGAGCAGCAACTGCCCCTGCAAGGTTTTTCGTTTCTCGGCCATCGCTGGGAGAAATGTGCCTCAAGTCTCCGCCGCTGGCAAAAAAGAAAATCTCCGTTTGAATTTCCCGCCGGTGCCTGACATCGTGGGCAGACGCATCATGAAAACCAAAGCACTTTTCGGCTCGGCATTTTTGTTTTTCTCCCTCATCCTGTCCGGCGCTGAAATGCAAACTGAAATTCCTCTCTGGCCGAACGGGGCACCCGATGCGCTCGGCAATTCGACCAATGACATCCCCACGGTGACGCCCTATCTGCCGGACCCGACCAACGCCACGGGGGCCGCGATGGTCATCTGTCCCGGCGGCGGCTATGGCGGGCTCGCCCCGCACGAGGGCAAAGGCTACGCGCTCTGGCTGACCCAGCACGGGGTCACCTGCTTCGTCCTGAAATATCGCCTCGGCTCGCACGGCTACCGGCATCCGGCGATGCTCAACGACGCCGCGCGCGCCATGCGCTGGGTGCGCGCCCATGCGGACGACTACAAGATTGATTCGCACCGCGTCGGCATCATGGGCTCGTCCGCCGGCGGGCATCTGGCTTCGACCCTGCTGACGCATTTTGACGAAGGCGACAAGAACGCGAGCGATGTGGTGGAGCGGCTCAGTTCGCGGCCGGATCTGGGCATCTTGTGTTACGCGGTGATTTCCATGGGCGAATTCGCCCACCGGGGTTCGCGCAACAACCTGCTGGGCACCAATCCGCCGCCGGAGCTGGTGAAATCGCTTTCCAACGAGTTGCAGGTGACGACCGACACGCCACCGTGTTTCCTCTGGACGACGCTCGAAGACCAGTCGGTGCTGATGGAGAACACCATGATGTTCGCGGAGGCGCTGCGGAAACATCATGTCCCTTTCGCGCTGCACATCTATGAAAAAGGCCGGCACGGCCTGGGCCTGAATGATTTGCCGCCGTTTCTTCATCCGCATCCGTGGGCGGCGGACTGCCTGTTCTGGCTGAAGGAACGGAAATACGCAAAATAGTGGCGGCGGGATCGGATTAATTCCCATTCCGCGCGCCCTTGCGCGGATCAAAAACCCCGGAGATCCGTGCTGCTGCGCTTGGGCAGGCCGGGCGCGGGTGTGCGTTTGAGGACCAGATATTCCATGCCTATCTCGGCGCAATATTCGCGCTTGCCGCCCTTGTCGCCATCTTCATTGACGACGTAGATGTCCGGTTTCAAGCGGCGGATTTCCGGGTCGGCATCCACCCAGCCCGAGCCGCTGGTGATGAGCGCCTGCTTCACAAACTTGATCGAACCCACAACGTAACGCCGCTCTTCCTGCGACAACAGCGGATGACCCTCGCCCTTGAGCAACCGGACATTGGCGTCGTTGCCGAGACAAACGTAAAGATCGCCATAGGCCGAGGCCTCTTCCGTGAAGCGCACATGGCCGGAGTGGAACCAGTCGTAGCAGCCGGTGGCGACCACTTTCTTCTTGCCGGGCGTGGACGACATCGGCGGCGGTTCGGGAAACCCTTTCAATTCTTCCGCCGTGAAAACCCGGTAGCTGATCTGTTTTTCATGGCAGAATTTCTCCCGCGCCGGATTGACCGAGACCGCCACATCCGCCCAGATTTGCGGACGCAGGCCTGGGATTTCCGGGAGCGAATCGGTCAGCGGCTGTCCGCCCAATTCGACCACGCGGCCAACGTAGCGGACGGCGCTGAGAAAATAATTCCGCTCGGCCAGCGGAAATTTCGGCGGCCGGCCAGTGGCCTGCTGGACGGCGTTGTCCGTCCACAACAGCACGGTCAGTTCACCGAGCTTCGCCGCCTCTTCCAGAAAACGCAGGTCGCGCGACTTGATATCGTCAAACCCGCCGCTGACCACGACTTGTGCTGGCGCAGACATATCAGGAGCGGATTTTCAGGGCCAAAGCGATTTTGCCGTCAAATTTCTCGGGCAACGTGACGTGCAGGCCGTTTTCATCGCGGGTGAATTTCAAGCGGCTGTTCCACCAACTGCCGCCCACCAAACGCACGCTGCTGACATTTTGTTGCTCATTCCAGATTTTGGAGTTGGTCGCAAGCGATTTGATAGTGACTTTGCCGTCCTTCGGAATTTCCAGCACGATGGCATAAAGTGTCTGGCCATCCTTCGACTGGGTGAAGCGGATATCCTCCGCCGTGAACGGCTTGCTGCCGACATCTTTCATGCCGGCCTTGTCAAACGGCCCGGCTTCCACGGCAACAGTGGAAGGCCCTTCGCCGTAGGTTTTCCACGGCCGCGTCGCGTAGATAGCCTCGCCGTTGACCTTGAGCCACGCGCCAATGCCTTTGACGATCTCAATCTCGTCGGTGTCCGGCTGGCCGTCGCGCTGCAACGGCACATTCAGCATCAAGTTGCCGTTCTTGCTGACGATGTCGGCCAGCATCTTCACGACGCTTGCGGCGGATTTGTATTTGTGCTTCGTGAACACATCCTGGTTGTAATGCCACTGACCGATGCAGGTGTCCGTCTGCCACGGCTGCGGCAGAATCCCAGCCGCCTTGCCACGCTCGATGTCATAGACCATCGTCCGACGCTGCAGCTCGTTCAAGATTTTACCGTTCATGACCGCTTCCGTGCCGCCATTCGCATTCAAGCGCGTGTTGTAAAAATGCGCGGCAAGGTTCAAGCCGACTTCATCGGTGACGCCGACGAATGGTAGCACGGTGTCGTCGAAATAAATCTGGTCGGGATGGTAGTCGTCCCAAAGCTGCTGGGTGCGCTTGAAAAATTTCTCCATGTAGGCGGCGTCCGGCGTGCTGCTGCCTTCAGCTGGATCCCAAGTCCAAACGAGTTTTTTGCCGGGCGTGTGGCTTTGCGCGTAAAGCTCCTGCGGATCCAGTCCGTCCCACCACTGCCCCTTGCCATCGGCCTTGGTCAATTTGCCGTCATAAGGCACGCCGGCCAGCGGGCCGTCGGTGTCCGCACCCTGCGCCGGCTCATACCAAGACCACGCGCGCGAGCAATGGACACTCACCGCGAAGCGTAGTCCGTATTTTCTTGCCGCCGCCGCCCAGCCGCCAATCAGATCCTTGTGCGGACCGACCGCGACAGAATTCCACGACTGATACTTGGAATTGAACAGGTCGAGGTTGTCGTGGTGGTTAGCCAGCGCCATGAAATATTTCGCGCCGTTTTCCTTGTAGAACTTCAGCAGAGTGTCTGGATCAAAATGCGCCGCCTGCCAGACATGAATCACGTCCTTGAAGCCGTTGGTGGACTGGTGGCCGTATTCAGCGCGATGCAACTTCCAGTCATTCTGGCTTGGGATATACATGTTGCGCGCATACCAGTCGCCATGCTCGGGTTCGCATTGCGGCCCCCAGTGCGCCCAGATGCCGAACTTCGCGTCGCGGAACCAGTCTGGCGTCTGGTAATTCGTCAGCGAATTCCAGTCCGGCTTGAACGGCCCGGCGGCAATCGGCGGCAGGTTCAACGAACTGGCTTGGGTGACCACTGCAGTAAGCGACAGCCCCAGCAGCAACGCGGTGAGTTTGATTGGATTCAGTTTCATATTTTTTGGTTCAAGGTTGAATTTTAAGCGCGCAGGCAGTCTGGCTGGGAAGTTTTTCCGGCAACGTGACGTGCAGGCCGTTTTCATCGCGGGTGAATTTCAAGCGGCTGCTCCACCAGCTCCCGCCCACCAAACGCACGGTGCCTATCTTGCCCGGCCAGTTCGCCGAGCCGCTGGCGAGCGATTTAACCGTGACTTTGCCGTCCTTCGGAATTTCCAGCACGATGGCGTAAAGCGTCTGGCCGTCTTTGGATTGCGTGAACCGGATATCCTCCGAAGTGTATGGCTTGCTGCCCACATCCTTCAAGCCGGCCTTATCGAACGGGCCGGTCTCCATCGCCACCGTCGAAGACCCCTCACCGTAGAGTTTCCACGGCCGCGTCGCATAAATCGCCGCGCCGTTGATTTTGAGCCAAGCGCCAATGCCTTTGACGATCTCGATCTCATCGCTATCGGGCTGGCCATCGCGCTGGAGCGGCACGCTCAACATCAAATTGCCGTTTTTGCTGACGATGTCGGCCAGCATGCGGATGACCGATGCCGCGGACTTGTAACCGTGTTTCTTGAAAATGTCCCGGTTGTAATGCCAGTCGCCGATGCAGGTGTCCGTCTGCCACGGCTGGGGCAAAATCTCCGCCGCCTTGCCGCGTTCGATGTCATAGACGATGGCCCGGCGCTGAAGTGGCGGCAGAATTTTTGCGGTCACCACCGCCTCGTTCCGGCCATGCCACTGGATGCTCGAATTGTAAAAATGCGCGTAGAGGTTCAGTCCGTAATCTTCTTCAACCTTGAAATAATGTAGGGGCACAACGGCCTCGTCGAAATACACCATGTCCGGGTGGTAATCGTCCCACAACTGCTGGGTGCGCCGGAAAAAATTTTCACAGTAGGCGCGATCCGGCTTGGCCCCGATGGCATGGTTCTGGGAGTAAAGCTGCTGCGGATCCAGACCGTCCCACCACTGCCCCTTGCCGTCGGCCTTGGTCAACTTCCCGTCGTAAGACACACCCGCGAGCGGGCCGTTGGTGTCCGCGCCCTGCGAGGTTTCATACCAGCGCCAGGTCCAGCCGCCGTTGTGGACGCTCACGCCAAAGCGCAGCCCGTTTTTCCGCGCGGCCTTGGCCCAGCCGCCGATCAAATCTTTTTGCGGACCGAGCGCGACGGAATTCCACGGCTGGTATCTGGAATTCCAGTTGTCGAAATTGTCGCAATGCACGGCCAGCGCCATGAAATACTTCGCGCCGTTCTCCTTGTAGAACTTCAGCAGGTGATCCGGATCGAAATGCTCCGCCTTCCAGACGTGGATCACGTCCTTGAAACCGTTCGTCGAGGGATGACCGTATTCCGCAAGATGCGATTCGTAATCAGCGGCGCCTAGCTGATACATTTTGCGCGCATACCAGTCGCCGTGCTCGGGCTGGCATTGCGCCCCCCAGTGCGCCCAGATGCCGAACTTCGCGTCGCGGAACCAGTCCGGCGTCTGGTAGTTCGTCAGCGAATTCCAATCCGGCTTGAACGGCCCGGCGGCAATCGGCGGCAGCGACAAAGAATTTGTCTGTGCGACCGCCGTCATCAGCGTCGCGCCCACCAACGATGCAATAAAACCGATTTTTTTCACGCTCATCTATTTTTGGCGACGCGAACATTGACCTTGAACGCGCCAGGCACCGGTTTTTCGGAAACGACAATCAGATAACCGCCGCCGCAGCCGGAATACATCGCGCCAAGATATTGGTTCTGATACGCCTGCAAAATCGGCATCAATTCCACACGCAACGCCGGATGCCGGACGATCTGCGGCATCAGCGTCTCCCAGCATTTCATCGTCAGGTTCAAGGACGCACCGAGTTTTTTCGCATCCATCTTCACGATGGCGTCATAGCAATCCTGGCCGGATTGCCCCAGTCTGGCGACCCACTTGGGTTCCAGGTTTTTGATGCCGAGCGGGCTGTAACCATCCGGACGCGGTTCAACCGGGATCAGATACAAGATATTGCTCAACCATCTGGCGACTTTCGGCGAGTTGCACGATTCGATGTGCGAGGTGAACACGCCGCCTTGCACCCGGAAATCATAATCCAGCCGGTTCACGCCGGGATAAATCAGGCCGATCATGTCCTGCGACCCGCTTGGCTCGGCCTTGCCCTGGTTTTCCGCGTCGTAAAGCTCGCGCACCAGCTCTTCCAGCGGACGATCCGGCAATCTGCCTTTCCACAGCTTCATCGCGATATGGCGCGTGCCGCTGGCGATGCCGCTGCGGTCCATCGGCCGGAAGTCCGGCTCGATCTGCACCACCACCATCGAACCGGGCGGTTTCGGATTCAGTTTGTTGACGAACGGCTGGTCAATCCAGCCGCCAGCGAGTTGCAGGCGGTTGGGGATGGCTCCAATCAGTTTGGCGACCGGGGAATTTTTCATCTGCGACCTCGGCGGTTCACGGCAGCGGCGCGGGTTTGAGATTGTCGCCGGTGATGCGTAACGCGCAGGTCAGGTCGGGCTTGGCCGTGGCGGGAATCTCCACGACCAGACCGGCCTTGGTCTGGGTGAAGGTCAAAGCGCCGGCCTGGCCGAGCATTTCAACCTTGGTGATCTTGCTTTGCGCCGCCTCGTCGGTCTGGGCGAGCGACCGGATGAGGATTTTTCCGTCCGCCGGCCAGCCGAGCGCGATCGCGTAAAGCGTTTTGCCCTTGGTCGTGAAGCGGATGTCCTTGGCGGAGAAGTCGAACTTCTCATTGAACGCGCCGCCTTTCGGCTTCACGGTCCCCTCGCCATAAACCAGCCACGGGCGCGAACCGTAAATCGCCTCGCCATTCACCGCGATCCAGTCGGCAAGCTGGTGCAGCATGGTGTCCGCCTCCGGATCCAGCGTGCCATCGGGACGCAGCACGACGTTGAGCAGCAGGTTGCCGTTCTTGCTGACGATGTCCACGAGCGTGCGGCAGACCCACTCGATCGAGCCATACATTTTGCCGGTTTGCTTGTCCTTGTAATGTTTGTTGTAAAACCAGTCGCCGATGGAGGTGTCCGTCTGCCACGGATACGGGCTGATGCCGCCGTTCACACCGCGTTCGTAATCCCGCACCCAGCAGCCGCCGGAATCCTGTTTGCAATTATACACCGCCTCGTTCTTGCCGCCGTGCGCCGCCGCGCTGACGTTGTAAAGATTCGCGATCTGGCTCAAACCGACCACGTTGTCCTTGCCAAACGCCACCCCGCCGTCGCTGTAAAGCAGGTCGGGCTGGTAATTGTCCACCAGCTCCTTGATTTCATCATACCACTGCTGATGCCAGCGCGGGTTTTGTGAATACCACCGCGAATCGCCCGGCTCGGCGGGAAAATGATACAGATCCCAGTTGCTGGGATTCGCGCCGTCATACGGCACGCCAGCCAGCGGCCCGGTGGGATCCGAACCGTGCGCCACCTGGAACCACCAGAAACTTGCGCCAAGATGCTCGGACACGCCGAACGGCAGGCCGTTTTTTTTCGCCGCCGCCTGCCATTCGCCCACCACGTCGCGATGCGGCCCGACCAGCACGGAATTCCATTTGTGCAACTTGGAGTTCCACAAAAAGAAATTGTCGTGATGCGAACCCATGCTGACGAAATATTTCGCACCGGCCTTTTTGTAGAGCTCCATCAATTTCTCCGGCTCCCACTTTTCCGCCTTCCACAGCGGCACGATGTCCTTCCAGCCGTTCGTGGACGGATGGCCATAGCGCGCGAGATGATCCTTATAATCGGACGTAGGCCCGGTGTGCTTGCCGGTCTTTTTGTCCACATCATCGGCGATATACATTTTGCGCGCATACCAGTCGCCCTCCATCGGCACGGACTGCGGACCCCAGTGCGCCCAGATGCCGAACTTCGCGTCGCGGAACCAGTCCGGACAGGAGTAATTCGTCAAGGAATCCATCGCCGGTTTGAACGGGCCGGGGGCGACGGGCAGCTTCAGGTCGGCATCCGTCAACGCCCGGCTGTTGATGACGGTAACAACGGTGATAATTGCGGCGAGGAGGGATTTTGAAGACATATTTTTTAGGGTTGGAGTTGCTGGGATTTCGCCGCCGGGGTATCGACCACCGGCGGCGGGTGAATTCAATCCGTCAAACGCATCAGCCGACCCCGACGCGTTGACCGGCTTTGCGCTTCTTGTATTGCTGCCGGATCCACGCGTAGGTTTCCGCGAGCCCCTTGTCGAGCTTCGTGTTCGGCTCCCACTTGAGGACCTTCTTGATGAACGTGTTGTCTGAATTGCGACCGGCCACACCCTGCGGCGCATTGAGGTCGTATTTGCGGTTCATCTTCACGCCGGCGATTTTCTCGATCTTCGTCAGCAATGTGTTGATGGAAACCATCTCGCTCGAACCGAGGTTGATCGGCGTCGCAATCAAATCATCGCTGTGCATGATCTTGTCGATGCCCTGCACGCAGTCGTCGATATACATGAAGCTGCGGGTCTGATGGCCGTTGCCCCAAATCGTGATGTCCTTCTTGCCGGTCTCGATGGCCTCGATGACCTTGCGGCAGAGCGCGGCGGGGGCTTTTTCACGACCACCGTCCCAGGTGCCATGCGGGCCGTAAACATTGTGGAAACGCGCGATCGCAGTCTTCATGCCGCGTTCGTGCCAATATTCTTCGCAGAACTGCTCGGAGATCAATTTCTCCCAGCCGTAGCCGCGTTCAGCCATCGCCGGATAGGCATCGGTTTCCTTGAGCGCGCGAACGTTCGGGTCCTTTTGCAGCAGCGTGTTGTAGGCGCAGGCGGAGGAGGAAAAGAAATAGCGGCGCGCACCAGCCTTGTAAGCCGCCTCCACCATGTTGGTGTTGATGAGGATAGAGCGGAGGCATTCCACGCGGAAGCGCTCGATGAAGCCCATGCCGCCCATGTCGGCGGCCAGATTGTAAACTTCCACGGCCCCTTCGCAGACGCGATGGCAGTTGGCTTCGTTGCTCACATCGAGGCAAAGATTCTCGACGCCGGGCACATGGAGATACCACTCATAGAGCGGCTTCTTGTCCACGGCGCGGATGTTGGTGAAACCCTTCTTTTTGAAATATAGGGCGAGGTTGCCGGCGATGAATCCGCCCGCGCCGGTGATGACGATCAGGTCATCCTTCTTCAGCGGCGGGTCTTTTTCTACAACGCGTTTCTTGTGTTCCATAATATTTTTATTGGCTTGGTGACGGCAAGGCCGTCGGTGTGCTTCAAATGTTCAAGTGAATTCTAGCTTGCCTTTTGGCTTTGGGAATGTCCACTTTTGACCAAAGCATATCTATTTTTGACTTTTATGAGACCCAAGCCCGTCCCGACGCCGGATTTCTTCTCCGCACAGGTTTCCCAGGCGCGGCGCTTTTACCTCAACCTCCAGCCACCGCGCGGCACCCGGCTCGCCGTCGTCTGCGGCGGCGTGGAACGCTGCGGGCCGGATTACGAGATCCGCCGCGAATCCTTCCCCTTCCACTCCATCGAATATGTCGCCCGCGGCGAGGGCCGCTTGAAACTCGGTCGGCAGACGCACGAACTGAAGCCCGGCATCCTTTTCGCCTACGGCCCCGGCATCCGGCAACATATCACCTCCAATCCGCAGAAGCCGCTGGTGAAATACTTCGTGGACTTTGCCGGAACCCAGTCCAGGCAATGGCTCCAACGCGCCGGCCTCGCACCCGGAAAAATCTCCCAGGTGTTCCCGCCGAATGAAATCCAGCCGCTGTTCGACGAACTCATCCGCAGCGGCCAGCGCGGCACGCGCCAGGCGCCGGAGCTTTGCCGCCGCCTGCTCGATTGCCTCAGCGTGAAGCTGGTCGAGGCCCGCGCGCCGCTCAAGGGCACCGACACACTCGCCTTCGCCACCTACCAGAACTGCCGCCAGTTCATCGCCGAGCATTTCCACCGGCTGCGGTCGCAGGCGCAGATCGCCCGCGAATGCCATCTGGACACCGCCTATCTCTGCCGCCTGTTCCACCGCTACAACGAGCAGTCGCCCTACCTATTTTTGACACGGCTCAAGATGCACGCCGCCGCCAGCCAGTTGCAGCAGCCCGGCGCGCTGGTGAAAAACGTCGCCGCCGACCTCGGCTTCACCAACCCGTTCCACTTCTCACGCGTGTTCAAATCCGTCTTCGGCCTGCCGCCGGACGCGTTCCGCAACCTGCGTTGAACGCTCGACAAATTCTCTCGGAAAACTAAAATCCAACCCATGGCTAAACCTACCCTACTCGTCCTCGCCGCCGGCATGGGCAGCCGCTATGGCGGACTCAAACAGATTGACCCCGTCGGTCCGTCCGGCGAAACCATCATTGACTACTCCATTTACGACGCGCTGCGCGCCGGCTTCGGCAAGCTTGTGTTCGTCATCCGCAAGGATATCGAGCAGACCTTCCGCGAAGTCGTCGGCGCGCGGTTCGAGAAACGCATCGCCGTGGAATATGTTTATCAGGAGCTGAACAAACTGCCCGCCGGCTACGCCGTGCCCGAAGGCCGCACCAAACCGTGGGGCACCACGCACGCCATCATGATGGCGCAGGATGCCATCAAGGAACCGTTCGCCGCCATCAACGCCGATGATTTTTACGGCCAGCACGCCTACAAGATTCTCGCGCAGCACCTCACCTCCGGCACGCCCGATTACGCGATGGTCGGTTTCATTTTGAAAAACACCTTGTCCGACCACGGCAGCGTGGCGCGCGGCGTTTCGCGCGTGGACGCGAACAATTATCTCACGCACATCGTCGAGATGACGAAGATCGAGCGCGATGGCGGCGGCGCAAAAAACACCGGCGCGGACGGCAGCGTCACCAAGCTCACCGGCGACGAGGCGGTCTCGATGAATTTCTGGGGCTTCACGCCCGCGCTGTTCCCGCAGCTCAACGCGGCGTTTGAGAACTTCATGAAAAAAAGCGGCGGCGAGCAGAAATCGGAATGCCTCATTCCTGCGACCGTCGGCGACCTCGTGACCAGCGGCAAGGCCAAGTGCAAAGTGCTGCGCTCGGCCGACTCGTGGTTTGGCGTGACCTACCGCGAAGACCGACCGGTCGTCGTCGAAAACATCCGCAAGCTGATTGCCAAGGGCGATTATCCGGAAAAGCTTTGGGCATAAACTGCGCCGCTTTTGCTAAACCGGATTGAAATATTTTAAAGAAAATCCGATGCGGCAAAGAAACTTAAAAGTAAAATCCAGTCCAAACCTAAAATAGGATAGTCTATATAGGCCGACATCCATTAACTGTTAGGCGACTTCGTGTTATGAAAATTATCAGTCTGACATTAGCACTCGTTCTAGCTTTAGGATTGTTGGCCGGATGTTCCTGTGGAAGATACGACCATTATTACGTCAACGGTGTGTGGAATGGCGTTAGCCAAGTGAAGCAGGGTGATCACGTCGTGTATTTGAGGCCATCCAGAGAGGATTTGTCCGGCATATCAAAGCCGGGATATTATTTGCTGCATATCTTCCCAAATGCGAATTGTTACATTTTGGAGATTGGTGGGAAAGACGTTCCGTTGGATATTAGTTCAGTCACCGGCACAGACCAGTATGGTTCAAACAGTCCTCAACCAATGGAGTCGGTTTATATACGCGGCCCATATGCGGTTCTTGCTCCCAAATCCTGCATCATCACAAATTCATCATCGAGAGCGACGAAACCATCGCCGGGATTGGGTTTCGGAGAGCATAAATTATTTATTCAGTATATGTTGAACGGACAGCCGTATGCGTTTCATTTTGACTTGGACTATTCCATGAAGACCAAATTTGAATTTCACTGGATTGGAGAATTGCATGAGTGGAATTAGATAAATATGACGCCGCCTAATATGAAGATAGGCTACAAGTAAACCGCGCAGTTTCGTTTCAATTTCCCCGCCGCACCACGCTGTCGCGTTGCGCCCAGTCGGGATTCAAACCGGCAAAAACCGCAGTCAACAGGTGCGGCTTGTCAGACGGGCAAAACCAAGCTAATTTCAAACCATGCAAGCGAAAGCAATCGTCGGCGGCAAACTCGTGAGTTTTAGGCTCTCGCCCGAGCTCGCGCGCGCGCACCGCGCGAACGCGGGTCGCACCATGACCGACGTAGAAGCGGTGGCCTGCGTGGAGCGCAAGCGCCGTTCCCTCGCCCTGCGCCGCGCCAAGCCTTACCTTGAAAGTCGTCCTTGATACCTGCGTCCTCAAGCTCGCCACGTTGCCGAACCCGGTCAACCCGGCGGCTTTGATTGTGGAGCTTTGTCTGGCGGAAAAGGTTCGTGCCTGGGCTTCGTCCGCGATGATTGAAGAATATCAGGAAGTTCTCGCGGCCCATCCCGAACTGCTGCAACGCATCGTGTCCGCCGTCGAAACCTGCTATCCGCTGACGGAACTGGAGGTCATCCGCCACGCGCCGGACAACCGCTTTCTCGAATGTGCGCTGGCCGTGTCCGCCGATTGCATCATCACCGTCAACACCGCGCGCGGTCATTTTGACCGGGCGGAATATCAAGGGGTGAAAGTGCTGACGCCCGGTGCCTTTGTGAACCTGCCCGCCGTGCAAAAGCTCGTGCAGAAACATTTCGGCGCAGCTTGATTTCGGGCGAAACTAGTTTGTGCCGTAGTCTCAATTTCCCCGCCGCACCACGCTTTCGCGTTGCGCCCAGTCGGGATTCAAGCCCGGAAAATCCAGATTGTAGTTTAGCCCGCGGCTTTCCGGTCGCATCAGCGCGCAGCGCACGATGAGTTCTGCCACCGTCGCGATGTTGCGCAGCTCCAGCAGGTCGGCGGTCACGATGAAATTCCAGTAATACTCCTGGATTTCCTGCTGCAGATTCGCCAGCCGCGATTGCGCGCGCTGCAGCCGCTTGTTCGTCCGCACGATGCCGACGTAATCCCACATCAGCCGACGGATCTCGTCCCAGTTGTGCGCGACGACGACCAGTTCATCCGCGTTCGTCGCGTTGCCGGATTGCCACACGGGAATTTTGAAATCAGATTTTGTCTGCGGCGCGGAAAGAATTTTCTCCGCCGCGCGATGCGCGCAGACGAGCGCCTCCAGCAGCGAATTGCTAGCCAGCCGGTTCGCGCCATGCAAGCCGGTGCAGGCCACCTCGCCGACGGCGAACAATCCGGCAATGTCCGTCTCGCCGTCCACGTTCGTCACCACGCCGCCGCACTGGTAATGCGCCGCCGGCACCACGGGAATCGGCTCCTTCGTGATATCTATGCCGTAGCCCAAACAGGTTTTGTAAATGTTCGGAAAGCGCTCGATGATGAACTTCGCCGGCTTGTGCGTGATGTCCAGATGCACGCAGTCCGCGCCGGATTTTTTCATCTCGCTGTCAATGGCCCGCGCTACCACGTCGCGCGGCGCGAGTGATTTCAGCGGATGCACGGCGTCCATGAATTCTTTGCCGGCAAGTGATTTCAAAATGCCGCCTTCACCACGCACGGCCTCGGAAATCAAAAACGATTTCGCCTTCGGATGATACAAACACGTCGGATGAAACTGCACGAACTCCATGTTCGCGATACTCGCGCCCGCGCGAAACGCCATCGCCACGCCGTCGCCGGTCGCGATGTCGGGATTCGTGGTGTAGAGATACACCTTGCCGCAGCCGCCGGTCGCCAGTACCGTCACCGGCGCGGCGAACGTCCAGACGCGGTTAGCCTTTTTGTCGAACACATACGCGCCGAGACAGCGGTTCTCGCCGACGTAGCCGAGCTTCTGGCTGGTGACCAAATCAATCGCGATGTGGTTCTCAAAAATCTCGATGTTCGGCTGGCGCGAAATCGCGTCCAGCAGCGCGCGTTCGATTTCGCGGCCGGTTACGTCCTTCGCGTGCAAAATCCGGCGCTTCGAGTGGCCGCCTTCCTTGCCGAGGTCGAGTTCCTGCGCGCCGGGCGACGCCGGAATTTCGCGCTCGGAAAATTTCATACCGAGTTCAATCAACTCCTGAATCCGCGCCGGCCCTTCCTCGACGATGGCGCGCACGACGCTTTCCCTGCACAGGCCCGCGCCCGCCGTGAGCGTGTCGCGCACGTGCGACTCGAAGGAATCCTCCTTGCTCGTGACCGACGCGATGCCGCCCTGCGCGTAATTGGTGTTCGACTCCGCGCGGTCTTTTTTGGTGACGATGGCCACGCGCCCGCGCGGCGCGACCTTGAGCGCGAACGTCAGTCCCGCGATGCCGCTGCCGAGAATGAGGTAGTCGAATTGTTTCACGTTTTTCTATCCAGCCTTGGAGCTTATTGGGTTTGAGGGGACAACTTGACTACACGCACGCTTCCATCGGCGATATCAGCGGGAAGCGACACCGTGATGGTGCCGCCGCTGGCCGGTTCCGGTCCGAGTGCGATCTCCGCAAGCTGGAACATGGGGCCCTTATTGTGGACGGCCGAAAACTCAAACCGATAGCAGGCATAGGCGGTGCGGTTGGAAAAGGTGAAGGTTCTGGGGGAAAACCGCTTCTCCCAGACGGCTTCATCTTTCCGTTCGTCGAGCTGCGTCCAATTGGAGCCATCGTTGGAACCGAGGAAGCGCCAGGCTTGGGGATCGCGATCCGGCATGTCATTCGCCGAGGTCAAGGTATAGGAAGTGACCGGAGGACGTTTGCCGACCACCGCCGCCTGCCAGATGATGGGAAACCGGCCGCCATGGGACAGACACCATTTGCTCGAGGTATCTTCATCGACGGAGGATTCCACGCCTTGCGGCCCACTCCCCTTGTGCCCACTCGGGCTGCTAACTTTCAGGCTCGTATCCGGCTGCGTTGAAGAAAAATCGCCCTCCATTTTGACGGGCAATTCTCGGGCATCGCCGAGTATCCGCGCCTGATAAGGCCCGGGATGACGGATGCCGGAAATGGAGACGGATGTGAGTTCTTTTTGGCCTTTCCGGTTGGGCACCAGATACAGATAACGGAAGTCGCCTTTGGAACTTGCCGGCACAGAAGCCTCCTCTTTGCCCTGCAAGGCACGCGTGCCATAGATGGATTCACCGTTGATTTTCATCCACGCCGACAATGCCTCCAGATTTGGATACGCCTCCGGCGGAAAATCGCCGTTAGACATCGGGCCAATGTCCAGCAGGTTGTTGATTCCAGCCGCGCGGCAGCGCACCAACTCGGTCAGGACATTGTTCAGTGGGCGGAATGGTTTTTGGGTGTAGGACCAGCTTGAGGCCCAGCAGGAACAAAGTTCCCCCCATTCGTCGGCCTTGAGATGGAGTCCGTCGGGCAATTTCCCTTCGGGTGTGATGAAATCGGCGTGTCCATGGAAGCGTGGATTGATGACAATGCCCGGCTGGAGCTGCCGGATGCGCTCGATCGGCATGATGTCACCGCGTTCCGGACACGAGGGCCCGCCGTCAAACCAGATCAGATCAATCTTGCCGTATTTCGTGAGCAACTCGGTGATTTGGCCCCGCACCATCTCGGCCACGGCTTGTTGGTGGGCCGCAATCTCTTCGGGCGTGTGCTGGAGCGGGCGAGCTTCGTGATCCGGCCCCAGTTCGGGCAATTTGCCGGCATATTTATCGGCGGTTTTGTGATACATGAAATTCATGTAATCCCGGTCGAAATGCCAGTCCGGCCCGGAAAAATAAAGCCCCACCTTCAGACCAACAGCGCGGCAGGCCATGACATATTCTTTCACCAGATCCCGTCCGTTCATGGGCGTGTCCTTGGTGTTGAACCCGCCAAAGGCAGAAGGCCACAAGGCAAATCCGTTGTGATGTTTGGTGGTCAGCACCGCATAGACAAACCCGGCTTCCTTCGCTTTCTTTAGCCAGACTTCCGGATGAAAATTGGTGGGGTTGAATTCCTTCGCCAGCGCCCAGTATTGGTTCGGGGTGATCTGCGGTTTTTTTCCGTCCAGATTATAGTCCTGCTCCCGGATGATGCGGGCGAACTCGGCGGGATCATCTTTGATCACCTTTGGGGTGTTGGCCCAAAAAATACCTGTGCCGGCCATCATCGGCCATGAGGTTTCCAAACAACGAACGGAAGCTTCATCCCAATGGATGAAAAGGCCAAGCCCCGCCTCCGGAAACCATTGGGCATCGGGATGCTGGGTATGCTGGTTGTTTTTCTTGGCTTCAACGACACCGATTCCCGCGTGTTGTCCATTGACCTCCTGATTGTCAGCCAAGACTGTGGAAACATTCAGGGACATGCAGCCAAGAAGGGAAATCAGAAGAATCGTATTACGCACGCGTAAAGCAAGAGAGACCGGAACAACGAGTGGGATAAACAAGGTCGGGTTCATCAATAATGCTCAATTTAACCACCACCGAGACATTCAACAACCCTGTTTTATAAGGCCGAAATATTTCGGCGAAAACCTAAAGTTGCGCATTGTCGATCAACCGCGTCTTGCCGAAATAAACCGCCAGCGCCATGTGCGTGCCGCGCTTCACCTGCGCCACCGGCTGCAAGGTTTCCGGATCAAAAAACTCGACGTAATCCAGTCGCGCCAGCGGCGCGGCGGTGATGAATGCCGCCAAATCTTTTTTCCGCCGCGCCGCCGGCACGTTTTTTTTCGCCACCGCCTGTTTCGCCGCCTGCAACGCGTGGAACAGAATCACCGCCTGCGCGCGCTGCTCCGCGTCGAGATATTTGTTCCGCGAACTCATCGCCAACCCGTCTGCCTCGCGCCGCGTCGGCGCGACGATGATTTGCACCGGAAAATTCAAATCCGCCACCATGCGCCGGATGATGGCCGCCTGCTGAAAGTCTTTCTGCCCGAAAACGGAAACGTCCGGCAGCACGAGGTTGAACAGCTTCGCCACCACCGTCGTCACGCCGCGAAAATGCACCGGGCGCGCCGCACCTTCCATCACGCGTCCCAAACTCTCCTCGACGACGTAAGTGCTATATTTGCCTTCCGCCTTGCCCTGATACATCTCGGCATCGCTCGGCGTGAAGACGACGTCCACGCCCTCAGCTCGGCACATTTGCAAATCACGTTTCAAATCGCGCGGGTATTTGGAGAGATCTTCGGTCGGCGCAAATTGGGTCGGGTTGACATAGATGCTGACGACCACGACGCCGTTTTTGCCGATGCGTTTGCGCGCCTCGCGCACGAGGCTCAGGTGACCGTCGTGCAGATAGCCCATCGTCGGCACAAAGCCGATCTTCACGTCGGCGCGTTTCCAGCGCAGCGCGAGCTGCTGCATTGCGGCAGCATGAGAGACGATTCGCATGGAAAAGGTTTAGCTTAATTCGGCGGCAATTTCACGAAAGAAAAAGCCGCGCCGGATATTCTCCAGCGCGGCGTTTGTTCCCCACCCAAAAATTTCAGGCCTGCGCGTAAAGGTGTGTGTGCTTGCTGCACGACTGGTTGGTCGGCGCATCCGGCACGCGGTCGTTGGGCGTCACGATGTTGTTCGCAAGCATCCAGGCTTCGACCTCGTCGCCACTGATGTCGGGCAGCATGTGGCCGTTGATCTCGACGCACGGGCTGAGCATCTGGCCGCTCTTTTCGATCATCTCCGCGCGCTGCGCCGGATCGTTGATGATGTCTCGGTCTTCAAACGGCAAATCATATTTCTTGAGGATGGCGCGGACGCCGTTGCTCCAGCCACAGGTGGGTTTCAGATAGGCGATGATTTTCGGTTTGCTCATAGGTTTACTAAAATTGTTGTTACAACGACAAAATAGTGCCACATCCAAGGCTAACCTGCAAACTATCTTTGGACACGAATTGCACGGATTAACACGAAACCCATCTGTGAAAATTGGTGTAATTCGTGTCAGACTCGTCAGTTCATTCCTTGGCCGAAGATTTTTTCCGCTGGGCCATGACCTTGGCCGACGGTTTGAAGTTGGCGATGAACTCGCGGTAGTAGTCGGCAAACGTGCCGGCGGCGAGATGCGCGCGGGCATCGGCCATCGTCTTGAGATACATGTGTGTGTTGTGGACGCTCAACATCCGCAGGCCAAGGATTTCATTCACGTTCAGCAGATGCCGCAGATAGGCGCGGGTGAAATTTTTGCAGGCGTAACAATCGCAGCCTTCCTCGATCGGCGAAAAATCCGCCTTGAACTGGCCACCCTTGATGCCGATGGCACCGCGTTTGGTATAAGCCGTGCCGTTGCGTGCGACACGCGTGGGCAGCACGCAGTCGAACATATCCACGCCGCGCGCGACGAGTTCGAGCATCTGCGCCGGCGTGCCGAGCCCCATCGCGTAGCGCGCCTTGTGTTCAGGCAAATGCGGCACGGTGAACTCAATCGCCTGCAACATCTCCGGTTCCGGTTCGCCAACGCTCACGCCGCCGATGGCGTAGCCGTCAAAATCCATCGGCACAATCGCCTTGGCACATTCCTCGCGCAAAGCTGGATTGTTGCCGCCCTGCACGATGCCGAAAACTTTCTGTCCCGCCGCGCGCGGCTGCTCGCGACACTCGCGCGCCCAGCGAATCGTGCGCTCGACGGCGTGGCGCTGCTCCTTGGCGGGTGCGTCGTGCGGCGGACACTCGTCGAACACCATCGCGATGTCGGAACCGAGCACGCGCTGGATGGCCATGGATTCCTTCGGGCCGATGAACAGCATCGAACCGTCGAGATGCGAGCGGAACTCGACGCCGTGCGGTTTGATTTTTCGGATTTTCGCGAGCGAAAAAACCTGGAAGCCGCCGCTGTCGGTGAGAATCGGCAACTGCCAATTCATGAACTGATGCAGTCCGCCCGCCGCCGTAATGATTTCCAAGCCGGGCCGGATGTTCAGATGGTAGGTGTTGCCGAGGATGATCTGCGTGCCGCACTCGATGAGTTCGCGCGGGTCCATGGCCTTGACGCTGGCCTGCGTGCCGACGGGCATATAGACCGGCGTGTCCACGACGCCGTGCGCCGTGGTCAGTTTGCCGAGGCGCGCTTTCGTCGCCGTGTCGGTTTTGAGAAGTTCAAACATCGTGCGAAGAGTAAAACAATTTTTAGGATTTGGCCACAGAGACACTGAGGCACAGAGAAAGATTGGAAAAGAAAAACTCAGCGTCTCTGCGCCTCGGTGGCAAAACTTACCCGCCGGACAGTTCCGCAAACGACACATCCACCAGCAGGTCGGCGGCGATTTTCTCCAGATCCGTTTTCAGGGCGGCGACAGGGCAATTCGCCGGCAATTGCAACCGCGCGGTGGCCTTGAACAACGTCTCGCCGCTCATCGGCGCGCTGACCAGTTCGCTGGAAAATTCCTCCACGTTCACGCCGGCGCGGGCCAGCGCGGCGGTGATTTCGCGGACGATGCCGGGCCGGTCACTGCCCACGATCTCCAATTTGGTTTGCTGGCCGGAAGCCTTTGCCGCCAAAGCCGCATCGTCGCGGACGAGAATCTGCAGGCCGTTCGCCGAAAGTTTTTGCAGCGCGGCGAGCAGCGCGGATTTTTTCTCCGCCGGAATCTCCACGCGCAGGATGCCCGCGAACTCGCCGCCCAGCCGACACATGCGGCTTTCCAGCCAGTTGCCGCCGTGGTCCGCCACCACGCGCGCGACGGATTCCACCAGCCCCGTGCGATCCGGGCTGATGATGGTCATGACAAGAGGGACTTGCATGGCACCTTGTTAAACCTTCGGCCCGCCGCTGGCAAGCGCAGGAATGGGCCGGCGCGAACTATTTCTCCATTTTCAAATCTGCGGCTTGCCGCGCGGCGTCCGACTGCGCTAAAGTTCAGTCAACCTTCAACTACGGAACATATATGTCACAAACCGGCCGCCAGTCTCTCAACCTCAGCAAGGTGCTCTGCGTCATCATGGGTGGCGGCCAGGGCACGCGCCTGTTCCCGCTCACGAAGGACCGCGCCAAGCCCGCCGTGCCGCTCGCCGGCAAATACCGCATCGTGGACATCCCCATCTCGAACTGCATCAATTCGCGCATGCGCCGCATCTACATTTTGACGCAGTTCAATTCCACCTCGCTGCACGGCCACATCTCGCGCACCTACAAATTCGACCAGTTCTCCAGCGGCTTCGTGGAGATCCTCGCCGCCCAGCAGACCTTCAACAACACCTCTTGGTATGAAGGCACGGCCGACGCGGTGCGCAAAAATCTCGTCCACTTCCTCAATCACGACTTCGACTACCTGCTCATCCTCAGCGGCGACCAGTTGTATCGCATGGATTTTCAGGACGTCGTCGAGCAACACCGCGAGACCGGTGCCGACATCACCATCGCCACCCTGCCCGTCGCGCGCGGCGAGGCGAAAGCCCTCGGCATCATGCAGATTGACGACCAGAAACGCATCACCCGCTTCGTGGAAAAACCCAAGGAAGACGCCGTCCTCGATTCGCTGAAGATTTCCCCCGAGATGAACACCGCGCTCGCCATTCCCGGCGGCCGCGAATCCTATCTCGCCTCCATGGGCATCTACGTCTTCAACCGCCAGGTCATCACCGAACTGCTGGACAATCCCCTGTCCGACTTCGGCAAGCACATCATCCCCTCCGCCATCAAGACCCACCGCGTCTTCTCCTACGTCTATCAAGGCTACTGGGAGGACATCGGCACCATCCGCAGTTTCTTCGAGGCGAACCTCGACCTCGTCACCGAGCTGCCCCGGTTCAATTTCTTTGACATGAGCGCGCCCATCTTCTCCCGCCCGCGCTACCTGCCCGGCTCCAAGATCAACGGCGCGCAGATCGACCACGCCGTCATCTCCGACGGCTGCATCATCAACCGCGCCCGCATCAGCAACACCATCGTCGGCCTCCGCACCATCATCGGCGACGGCACCGAGTTGAACCGCGTCGTCATCCTCGGCAGCGACTACTACGAATCCATGGAATCCGTGGAACGCCACGAACGCGAGGGCCTGCCCCGCGTCGGCATCGGTGCCCATTGCCGCATCGAGAACGCCATCATCGACAAAAATGCGCGCATCGGCAACAACGTCACCATCACCCCCGCCGGCAAGGCCGAGAACGCCGACCACGAACGCTATTTCATCCGCGACGGCATTGTCGTCATCCCCAAAGACGCCGTGATCCCGCACGGCATGGTCATTTGAACCGCGCCCAACCGTGCAACCGAGACGACCAACGGAAACCACGCCGACAACGATGAACCAGAACCGGCCTAACCGGAGAAAAGGATAGGCCGCAGAATTTCAGCACAATGCCTGTTAGGCAGCGTATGCGTCCACGAGTTTCCAAGATTTGTTTGGTGGTTTATGCCATCTTGTTTTTATTGTCGCTGATGTTGCTTTCAGTTCCGGGCGACTATTGGCCGTGGTATTTGATTATGAGCGGAGTTTCTATCGTTCCGGTGATTGTCGGGCCGAAGTTCTACCGGATTCTCGGCGCGCTGACGCTATGTTTTTCGGTTCTTTTGATTGTTGGCGACATTCAGTCTGGCAAGACTCATCGCACAAAGATGGAGCGATTGATGGAGCGAGTTCGTCAAGCTCACTCGTTGACCAATTCACCATGATTACAACGCTGCCTAACAAGTCGCCGGAGCCAACCGCCGTTGGCGCTGTCAGTTCCGCTGTCGCGGTTCCCGCCGCGAGTCGGCGGTGGCTCAGCTTTTTTCGTTAGGCTTATGTAGCACCACGATTTATGAAGACCAATATATTGGCTGGTGGAATGTTAGCGTCGGCGGGTATTTATGCCGCATCTTTCGCTTATTTCTGGCCGCAGAAGCTTGGCCTATCTCCCAAGATGCCGCTTTGGTTATTTAGATTGGTGTGCATTATCATCATTATTTGCGGCCTCGCCATGGCCCTCATTCCTGTCTTGTTTCACAGTCCTTCAGATTAGCTATGGAATTTGTCCATGTTGATACGTTTAGCTTCACATTTGCAGTGCGACAGGATTATGAGTCACGAAACACCACCAAACCATTCACCGGCACCGATGGCTGAGGGCGGACGGTGGCCGTCGGCCCAGACCGCCGGCGCGGTTTACGCCGCAAGCCAGCGGCAGCACACCTTTTTTCTTTGACGACCCAACCACTCTTTTATGTATAAAGGCGTCATTCTTTTTTCAGCGTTTTTCGCCGCAGGCCTCTTTATCATTTATGCCGGTGCAGTCACGGCGTTGCGAGATGGAGAAGCTGGCAGTCGATATTCATCATACAATCGCCGAACTCAACCTTTTGGCTTCTGGTTTTATGTGGCTTTCTCCATTTTGCTCGGTGTTATTGCATGTGGATTTGCAGTTTATTTATTACTTCATGCACAAAAGATTTGATTGCCACCGACTAAGCAAGACGCCGGCATTGATGGCTGAGGGCGGACGGTGGCCGTGAGCCGGCAGCACACTTTATGAACAAACCTCTCATCGGTCTGATCGGGTCGGCGGTGCTGACGCTGTCGGGAGTTTATTTGCGCCTGCACGCACACGCGATTGCCTGGCAGGATGTGAAGATGTGGTCCGGCCCCGGTTCCGAGACCAGTTGGGGCCGCCAGGAGATCGCCCTGGGCGAGATCGCCGTTGCGCTGCTGTTCGCCGGCATTCTGCTGTTGGTGACGACCTATGCCCACTGGCTTTTCAAAAATGAACCAGAGAAATGAGCCGGCGGCCCGACGGCGATGCTCGGCTTTATATGTTTAGACAACATTACTCATCATGAACAAGAGACACATTAAATATTTGTTTTTTACGAGTGTGGTATTGGCTCTGCTCGCTCTATTCGCATGGGTGGAATCGGTGAGAGTTATGCATTTACAAAAATCAATTGCCTACAGGCAACATCAACTTGATGAATTTTCTGACGATTTGGAGCATGACAGATTACGTCTTACCGCAACACAGTGGGTGGAGTTTATGAAACGAGTCCATACTGTTGAACAGGATGGATTTTCTTTAGCTTATAGGGAGGCATGGCATTTGGATTTGGTCGGCAAGTGCGGATTTGTAGTGGTTTTGGTAAATTTATTGATTCTTTCAAAAATGAACCGAAGCAATAAACCGGCGGCCCGGCCGGGTTGACATCCAAGCGAACGTGCTGAAAGCCGCATCCATCTTCGGTTATCTGGCCATGGTCGGCGGGCTGATTTTCCTGATCGTGACGCGCCGGTTTTTTTCCGCGTCGCCGCTGGTCATCGTGCCGCAGGTCGCGGCGCTGGGCCTGATGGTCTGGGCGCGGGTGACGTTTGGCCGGCGGAGTTTCCATGCGGCGGCCAATCCCACCGCCGGCCCGCTGGTCACCACGGGGCCTTACCGGCATATCCGGCATCCGATCTACACGGCGGCGTGCGGGCTCACCGTGGCGGGCGCGGCGGCGCATCCGGGCTGGGCGACGGCCGGCGGGTGCGCTCTGGTGCTCGGCGGCGCGCTCGTGCGGATGCGGTGCGAGGAGCTGTTGCTGGCGGCAAGCCATCCCGAATACCGTGAATACGCCGCCCGGACACGGCGCATGATCCCTTTGATCTTCTAGCCCGGCGGTGGCACCGCTCACTCCACCACGAACGGCGCGAATTCCTGATGCAGGTGCGGCGGGGACAAGGTGGTTGCAAGAAATTTGAATTTGGCCCATGATGCCTTCATGCTGACGGATGAACAAGCCAGCCCCGAACAGATCGCCGCGTGGCGCGCGATGAGCGGTCTCCGGCGCTGGCGGCTGGCGGAGCAGCTCTACTGGTCCGCCCGCAAGCTGAAGGCGGCGGGATTGCGCAGCCAGCATCCGGACTGGCCGGCCGGGCGGCTGGAGGACGCCGTGCGCGAGATTTTCAGCCATGCCCGAACCTGATTTATTCCTGTTGTTCGTGCGCCCGCTGAACCGGGCCGGCATCCACTATGTGGTCAGCGGCAGTGTGGCCGCCATCTTTTATGGCGAACCCCGGCTCACCCATGACGTGGATTTTGTCGTTTTTCTCAACGCCAACGACCTGCAACGGCTGGTCGGAGTTTTTCCGGCGGAGCAATTTTATCTGCCACCCGTTGAAACCATGCTGGCGGAAACCGCCCGCGAGCGGCACGGCCATTTCAACCTCGTGCACCGGGACACCGGGTTCAAGGCGGATCTCTATCCGACCGGGCGGGATGAATTGAATGCGCTGGCGTTTCGCGGCAAACGGGCCGTTGAATTTGAGGGGGAAAACGTCATGCTGGCCCCGCCTGAATATGTCATCCTGCGCAAGCTGGAATATTATCGTGAGGGCAAGGCGGAAAAACATCTCCGCGACATCCGCGCCATGCTGGCCGTGTCCGGCGAACAACTGGACCACGCCATCTTAAAAGAATGGATTCACCGGCGCGGCCTGGAAACCGAATGGCAGCAGGTGAAATCCCGCGATTAGCCCCAGCCACGCCGCGCTCACTCCACCACGAACGGCGCAAATTCCTGATGCAGATGCGGCGGGATGCGCACCTTGAACCGCGCATTCTTACCGCTGTAACGGCTCGTCACCACCTGGCCGACGGCGTGAATCCGCGCGATGACGGCGGCCTTTTCCTGCGGCACGCGCAGGTCCAGAAATTCGCGGATGGGCCGGAGCTGCGTGCCGATCTCCGCCAGCAGCGGCGCGATGCCTTCGCCGGTCTTCGCGGAGATGCTGACGGCGTGCGGATATTTCTCGCGCATCACGGCGGAGACGCTGCCGGCGAGTTGGTCGATCTTGTTGAACACCATCAGCACCGGTTTTTCCGCCGCGCCGATCTCCATGAGCACGGTGTTCACGGCGTCGATCTGCTCCTGCGCCTGCGGATGGCTGATATCCACGACATGCACGAGCAGATCCGCCTGCACGACCTCCTCCAGCGTGGCCTTGAACGCCTCGACGAGTCCGTGCGGCAGCTTCTTGATGAAACCCACGGTGTCAGTGAGCAGCACGTTTTGGTTCGTCGGCAATTTCAGCCGCCGCGTGGTCGGGTCGAGCGTGGCGAACAATTTATCCTCCGCAAGCACCGCCGCGCCGGTCAGCTTGTTCAGCAACGTGGATTTGCCGGCGTTGGTATAGCCGACGATGGAGGCAAGCGGCCACTGGCTGCGCTGGCGTCCGGCGCGCTGGGTTTCGCGCTGGCGGCGCACCTTGTCGAGTTCCTCGGCAATCTTGTCGATGCGCTCGGAGATCTTGCGGCGGTCGGCCTCAAGCTGGGATTCGCCTTCGCCGCCGATGGAGCCGGTGGAGCCGCGCTGGCGCGACAAGTGCGACCAGAAGCGCGTGAGGCGCGGCAGGAGATATTTGAGCTGCGCGTGTTCGATCTGCAACTTGCCTTCCCGCGTCCGCGCGCGCTGCGAAAAAATTTCCAGGATGAGCGCGGTGCGATCCATGATTTTGCAACCGAAGATTTTTTCCAGATTGCGGGTTTGCGCCGGCGTCAGCTCGTCGTCGAAGATGACGGTGTCCACGCCGATCTCCTTGCAGGCCGTGGCGAATTCCTCCGCCTTGCCCGGCCCGATGTAGGTGGCGGCGACGGGCACGGCCATTTTCTGGACGCCCTCGCCGACGATCTGCGTGCCGGCGGTGGTGGCAAGTTCTTCCAGTTCCGCGAGCGATTCGCGCACGTCGGCAGCGGTGCGGGACTTGAGTTCCACGCCGACGAGGAAAACTCGGACGGAGCGGGTGTCGCGGGTCTGGATGAGCGATTTCAAATTTTCGTGGCGCGCAGTCTAGCAGAACCGGCGGCGGACGAAAGAGCGGATTGAACGGGCGAGTTTTAAGTTCCGTTCCCTGCCAAAATAAGGTAAGACTTTGCCCGACGTTCACATGCGAAAGCCTTTTTGTCGTCAGCCAAGGTGCCGGCGGAACAATGGCCCGATGTCCGGCGTCAAAAAAATTTCCAAACATTGACGCATGGGCCTACGGCGAAAATTTCTGGATTCCAGTCTGCGGACAAGGGTGCTGGTGCCCGTGTTCGCCGTGATGGTGCTGCTGCTGACGGCCACCATGCTGATTGTGAACTGGCGCTTCAAACAGCAGGCGGAGACGAATTCGCGGCAGCAGCTCAACGCCGCCAAGGTTCGCTTCCAGCAAAGCCAGGCGCAGCACCGGATCTACCTGCAACGGCGCTTTGAAAGCCTGGCCAAAGAGCCGGTCTATCGCGCCGCCCTGCTGAAGCTGGACGTAAACACCACCCGCGACCAGATCAGCCGGATGTTTGAAGTTGAGGAACTCGCCAAGGAAAATATCGCCTTCGTATTTTTTGCCCCGCAATCGGGAACTGCGGCTGATCAGGTGGCAACCCTGGTGCAACATCAAATCTCCCCGGTCAACGAAAAGAAGCTGATCAGTGCCAGTCGCGAGGTGGTCAATCGAACCCTGCGCGGCGAGCCCCAGTTCGACACAATCGCCGTGGACGGTCAGCTGCACAACGTAGTGGCCCTTCCAATCTTCCGCGACAACGAGCATCCTGACGAGGTCGTTGGCGCACTGGTTTTTGGCGAGGAAATCACCTGGAACGTGGCGCAGGAATTCAGCGCGGGGGCGGGCTCCCACAGCTGCACGGTGCTAGTGGCCGGCGACAACATCGTCGCTTCGACGCTCGGAGACACGGACGTGACGCCGGAGGAGCTGACCGAACTGTTCCGCAAACTGATTCATCAGGGCGAAAAAAACACCAAACCGCTGGAGGAACAAGTCATCGGCAACGAACATTATTTTTGCACGGCGGGAAATTTTCTTTCTTTGAACAACGATCCTTCGCTTGGCTACCTCTTCTTCAATTCCTACGAGGAACAGTTGACGGCGCTTTACCAGACCAAGCGGCTGCTGCTGGTGGTGAGCCTCATCGCCATCTTCATCAGCTCGGTCATCGTGCGGTTTTTCGTAAACCGCGCGACCGCGCCCCTGCTGGTGCTGCGCGACAGCGCCGAGGCGGTCGGGCGCGGCGATTTCTCCCGGCGGGTCGCCGTGGACAGCAATGATGAATGCGGCCAGCTGGCCACGGCGTTCAACCACATGACCGAAAACGTCCAGCAATCGCAGACCCAGTTGCAACAGACCGTTCACACACTCAAGACCACGCAGGCGCAACTGGTGCAAAGCGAGAAGCTTTCCGCCGTCGGCGAATTCGTCGCCGGCGTGGCGCATGAATTGAACAACCCGCTCGCGGCGGTGATGGGTTTTTCGGAGCTACTCAAGGACGCGGACATGGACGAGAAACATCGCCGCCACCTCGAGCTGATCTTTAAGTCCGCGACGCGTTGCAAGAAGGTGGTGCAATCGCTGTTGAGCTTCGCCCGCCGCCATCAGCCGGAACGGAAGCCGGTTTCCGTGAACTATCTCATCGAGGAAGTCCTCGAAATCGTGGCCTACCAGCTCCGCAGCAGCAACGTGGAGGTCGTCCAGCAACTCGGCAAAAGATTGCCGTTTGTGTTGGCGGACGGACATCAGGTTCAGCAGGTGTTGCTCAACCTCATCAACAATGCCCGGCAGGCCATCGAAGCCCACCAGCCTTCCGGCCGCATCTACATCACCACCGAAGTGAAAAACGGTTTCCTGCGCATCGGCATCCGCGATACCGGCCCCGGCATCGCGCCGGAAAACTTGAACCGTATTTTCGACCCGTTTTTCACCACGAAAGAAGTCGGCAAAGGCACCGGTCTTGGCTTAAGCCTATGCTACGGGCTCATCAAGGAACACGGCGGCGACATCACCGTCAGTAGCCATCCGGGCGCGGGCGCGACCTTCACCATCGAATTGCCCGTCACCGAAGACGCCTGCGCCGCGCAAGAACCCTCGGCGACTATCGCCGCCGTCCGGGGCGATCCCCATGAAGGCGATGGCAAAAAAATCCTCGTGGTGGACGACGAAGAACTTCTGCTGCACATGGTGCGCGATGACCTCACGCGGCATGGCTACACCGTGGTCACCGCCGACAACGGTGAGCTAGCCTTGCGCGAACTGCACCAAAACCGGTTTGACGCCATCATCTGCGACATCAAGATGCCGGGCCTGAATGGCCGGCAGGTGTTTGAATGGATTCAAGCCACCCGCCCGACAATGGCGCGGCGGCTCATGTTCATGACCGGCGACATCATCAATGACTCCCTGCAAATGTTTCTCGACCAGAACCAGCTTCCCTGCATCAACAAACCCTTTGTGCTGGGCGACCTCCGGCAAAATCTGAAGCGCATCCTCCAGGAAGCCCCCGACAGCTTGGAGAATTCGAGATCAATCTAGATTCCCCACGATTTGAGCAAGATTGGCCACTAGGCTTGGGTCCGAACAATCCAATCAGGAAGTTTTCCCAGCCGGAGCGACAGTTGTGCCTCCCAAAGTGAATCCGGAATCACAGGTGTTCCCAAACTCTCCACCATATGGCAAGTGTCCGATTTCAAAGTCGTGAGCGAGACTATATCCGCCGCTGTTAGCGCAACTCCACTATTGCCTATAGCTATTGAAAAATGCCTTGAGAACATGATAGTTGATTTTCGTATTTCTTGGATTTTCCAGCGCTTCCTCTGCTTGTGACTTTCACTTGACGCTCACCTCTTGGGCTCTACGCTACGCACATGATCAAATCCCAATTTTGCTTGGCAGTTTTATGCCTGTGTCTGGCCAACACCATCGCCGTTGCCGATTCAAATAGCGGTCTCGTGGGCTACTGGCGGTTTGATGGTTGCGATGGCAAAATTGTCAAAGATCGCTCGCCGCGAAACAATTCCGGGATTATCAAGGATGGCGTTTTGTGTCCAGAGAAGGTCACCACTTCCTTGGAATTAGATGGTTGGGGCGGACATGTCTTGATTCGCGAAACTACACCTTTTGGTTTTGACAAAAAAATTACCGCCAGCCTTTGGGTTAATGCGTCTGAACTGCGGGAAAACACCCCGCTCTTTGGGCAGCCACACACCAACGATGGTTGGACGACCCCTATGTTTGGCATGTATGCCTCGAATGGACGGGTGGTCTTTGGACTGTGGGGCGATAAGGAAAACAAAAAGTCATTGGTGGAAACCACCAAGGAAATACAACTGGATACTTGGATCTTCCTGACCGGCACATATGACGGAACAACCGCTCGGTTGTTTATCAACGGCGTGCTCAACAGCGAACAACCGCACGGTGGCCGCATCGTCAATAATGGTCAACCGTTGATTTTGGGTAAGGGCTTAGGTGACACCAAACCTCCGTTCAAAGGCCGCATCGGGGAATTGCGGCTTTATGATCGCAGTTTTACCGCCGAGGAAGTGCGCGCGCTTTATGACCAGACCAAAACGGCTTATGATCTTTCCGAATCACCAGCCCAAACTGCGGCGCGGTTCAAAGATGGAACGGTATTGGTTGAAACGCACGGCAACAGCCCTGAGTCCATCAAACCTTGGCGGGCTTTTACCACAAGGTTGCTCGAGTTACTGGATGGCTACAAGCCGACGGGGAGTGTGAAGACTGATATTTACGGTGGTCGCACCGATCGGCCACGCGAGCAAGCCACCGGTTACTTCCACACAACGATGGTAGATGGGCGACACTGGTTAATCGACCCGGAGGGCAACCGTTACTTTAACGTGGCCATCAATACTGTGCGCGAACCTAAAAACGCAACTGTCACTTACGGTTCCTCAGAGCACTGGGCGGAAGCGGTTACCGACCAGCTTCGCGCCAACGGCTTTAATGGGCTGGGCAATGGCTCTTCCACAAAGCTTCAAGCGGTCAAATCTCCGCTTGTTTGGGTGCTGCGCAAGGATTTCATGTTCGCATTCGCCCGAGAGAAGAAACTCACGCAGCCCGCATCCGGAACTCAAGGTTTTACAGGCCTGTGCATGCCGATATTTTATCCCGACTTTGAATCGTTTTGCGACCGGTTCGGCCAGGATTTGGTAAAGACGGCAAAGGATCCTTATCTGTTGGGGATCATGACCGACAATGAAATCCAATGCAGCACGCGTTTATTGGATCGCTATCTGGCGCTGGACGTCTCGAATCCCGACCTCAAACCCAATCACGATGCCGCAGCGGCGTGGCTAATGGCGCGACACGGTTCTGCGGATCCCGATGTTGCCACCCTGCGTGACCGTTATGAATTCATTGCCTATGCGTTTGAGCGTTACTACCGGATCGTGACAAAAGCCATCCGCAAATACGATCCGAACCATCTCTATCTTGGCTCCCGCCTCAACATGCCCGAGGGTGAATTTGACAATCCCTGGCTTTGGAAAGCGATGGCCCCGTATCATGACGCCGTCTCGGTCAACTACTACGGGTATTGGGGGCCCCAAGCGAAGCAGCTCGCCAAATGGGAAGCTTGGGCTGGCAGGCCAATCATTTTCACTGAATGGTATGCCAAGGCCATGGATGTTCCGGGGCTGGCCAACACCCACGGTGCCGGCTGGCTGGTTCGCACGCAAGAAGATCGCGCCCGTTATTACCAGCAATTTGCCCTCAATGCTTTCGAGCTTAAGAATGTGGTGGGCTTCCACTTTTTTAAATATTTGGATGACCCCAAAGAATCCGTGGCCTTGGATGCGGCCGGTGGGGCGAACAAGGGGATGTTTGATTTGGAAGGCCGGCCATATTTGCCCTTGCTGGATCGCGCCCGCGCAGTCAACCGGGAGGCCTATTCACTCATTGAATTCTTTGATACATTTGGCAGAAACCATTAACGAGTCTTTTCTTATCGCATTTGTTCCTTCTAGTAAAAAGGGCATTGAGATTGCGCTTACCCCACCTCCAGATACAAGGACACACATCTTTTGAACAGCCGCTTGTTCCTTGGGGGAAAAGGCTGAAATTAAACAACAGCAAAAAAGATCAACCACAAGAAACGCCAAACGAAATCGAGATGGGTTCAGGCATTTGAAAACGGGCCGAATATTAAGGTTAAAAATAATCCTTAAGTTTTTGACCTCACACCTAAAACTTGGAATCAAAAGCCCCTCTCACCACACTACCCAGCTATCAACTACAGTCCCAATCCGAAAAGATCAAGACCATAGTCAATAGTAAGGATAGTTAAAGAAAGGGTGGTGTAATTCAATTCCTACAATGATTCTTACAAGCTAGCTTTTCCCGATTACAGTTGAGGTTGTTTTTTTCCAACCCGGCATTTTTCTGATCTCAACCAAAATATCCGGCCAGAAATGCTCCAGCATCTTGTCAGTCAATCGAATTCTCAAATACCGAATCGTTGACGGATTAAGACCTAAACTACGACCAATTTCAGCCCCGTTTAGACCAACCAACATCCCCTCAACGAAAGATTTCTCTCTATCCGTTAATAAAGCCAAAAAGAATTCCCAGTTCATTTTCCTTGCCGCCTTTTGTCCTGGGTCTTCATCGTCAAAGCTCAAAATATCATTATCAATGAGGCCCGCCGGCTCAAGGCGCTGGTGCGGGAGAAGCGTGAGCATCAAGAAGATGCAGGCCGAGGAGATGCTCAAGAACCGCGTATTATCTTACATATACGGAAAAAGTTGTGAG
>Ga0208872_1000376_pt1 | contig 34952 bp, 28 predicted proteins | sample CryBogCBH12Aug08_FD_185508 | JGI IMG/M metagenome (GOLD analysis project Ga0208872, IMG submission 185508) | Freshwater microbial communities from Crystal Bog, Wisconsin, USA - CBH12Aug08 (SPAdes) | ecosystem: Environmental > Aquatic > Freshwater > Lake | place: Crystal Bog, Wisconsin, USA...
CTGCTTCTACCTCGAAGCGGAATCAACAGCTTGACGAAACCCTGAAAAAACAGTCTTCTTTGCCCGGAAGGTGCAGCACTTTTCGAGCGCCACCCGCCGCACTTTTCAACCGCCGTTTACATTACCTTCGTGTAAAGCCATTCTTGAGTCCGGTCGGGGTCGAGCAGACCACCAAAATACCCTAATAATGGATCTACGATTACAACGTCAACAACGAACCCGGTAGCACGGAGTTCTTCCACCTTTTCTGACAAGAAGCGCGGCAAATCATCGCCAGTGCAATGCAAACGGCAGACTTTACAGTTTTCCTCGACGCACTTCGTAACTTCTTCAATCGTCATTCCAGAGACTCTGCTGGCGTAAAGAATTGCACCCTCCAAAGCTTCAAAAGCATCATACATATCGTTTTCATTCTGGACTAACAATAGCTTGAGCTTACGGCATGGACGTTGACCAAAGAACGAAAGACAGCAAGCCATAAAAACCATAAACTGCGCTGTAAATACGCTCTTACCAGCCCCCGTAGTGGAGTTGTAAACTATAGCCGACCCTTTCGCCAAATAGTTAGTTTCGCAGTTAATTAGGGCATCAGGATTAGGCAGTTTCCGCCTTATTAAGCCTTCGCGAATGTTCCACTCTTCATACTTCCACGGCTTTTCTGGCTTGTGAACGTCGTCAAGAACCTTGTTCATTTCGCCCGCTAAAAGCTGTTCAAACGATGCTAAGAAGTTGGCGTCAGAGCACTTCAAAGCCGCTTCTAGCTTTGACGGCGCTAAGTCTTTTAACCACTTCCTAATGTCATTCTGACATACTATGTTCGACATCGTTGGCAGTAAGAAAGCCCGCACAACAACCCTGTTTATTAACTGTTCTATGTTTTTCGTTTCCATTGGACGCCGTGCAGGAACTGAGCCTGCTACACCCCCAACCGGGACGGCGTGAGTAAAAGCTATCTAGGCATCAATCCGAACACCTATTGTGAATCTCAAAACATGGGCCACACTTTTCACCGCCCCTAGCATTGTAGCCTTCCGACGCTGGAAATGTCTTGCAACACATATCGCACCTGAATGTAGTCGGCGGCGGTGGAGCCTCCGCTCTTATTCTGGCTCCTATCAAGACGATATATGCCTCTAGGACAGTCTCGATATACTTTAGATCATCAGGTTTACAATTGATTGGTAGGACATCGTAAAAGTCACCTTCTATGTGAACCTCGGCTATTAAACGGTCTGGCGACACGGCTATAATGTCCCCTGTGTATTCACAGTCCCTAAAATCGGCGACTATCTTCGATATACCTACATACTTATTTCTTGGTGTGATTGTCATAGTCCACCATCATAATCTTTTTTAGCGGGAGGTGTATAAACTATTTTCCAAAGCAGAAGCGCAGTGCCAGCACAGCTAGTTCCTGTATATGTAATATACAGGAATAGCGTGCGCTCTGCGCTTGGCCGCACAAGAGTAGAAGGAAGGGATTGTAGCCTAAACTGTAGAAAGTGATAATCGCCCTATAAACATTAAACATCATTAACCGCACGGAAAATATGCGGGCGACCGAATATACCTTGTGCGGAACCGCACGGCGGGTTTGAAAAACTGGGAATTCGTTTCTGCGGTTGTGCGGTCAATAGTGTGCAATGATTATGCGGGGATTGTGATTTCCCTGCTATCGGCTGGCGGTAAGCAAGCCAACTCATTTGTCGCGTCGTTTGTCCCAAATGTTACCACCGCGTTCCCGCTTCAGTCGAAGCAAAAACGCCAGCAATGCAAACCATTTCAGTAGTCTAATTAGCTCATTCATATCAGTTTTGCCAACTCCTGGCTATGTTCGTCCCTTAATTGTCCGTAGGTTTTCTGCAAAAGCACACCGCCGTCATGGTGTCCGACCCACCACGATAGGGTTTGTGGATCTACCTTGTTAGTCTCAATGACCCTTGTGATAAACCACTTTCTTAGCGCATGGTGGCTCAAATGCGGAATTTTAAGTTTCTCGCAGCAGTTCCCCAACACTTTCTTAATCGAATCCACCTTGGTTATTTCGTCAGTGTCCTTAGCGTCTTTGGGTTTAATTTTCAGCAGAAACGCTTTCAGGCTCTTTGTCAGTGGCATCGTATAGGGACGCTTTTTAGCCTTTTCAAAAACTAGGGTGTTTTTGTCCCAGTCCACATCACCCCAGGTAACGCTTTGACTCGCCGTTATCCGACTCCCCGACAGCGCGAGAAAATCAAACAGTTCTCCACCGTCAGGCGACCGCTTGTAAACCAATTTGCGTAATTCCTCAAATTGCTCCTTGGTTGGCAGCTTAACTTTTTTGGAATTTGGCGGTAATTCTTTTACCCCTAGGGTTGGTGCATCGTGCAGCAGCATTCCTTTGTCCTCAGCCAGCCGAAACATTTGGCGCAATGTTCCGAGACATTGATTTGCCTGAGTGTGACTGTATTCAAATTTATTTACCATGCCATCCCGCCAGACTTGGACATCGTGCCGGCTCACGCGGCTGATTTTCGCTTGCTCGAAGTTTAGCCATGTTTTGGAAATCACTTTCAGATTATCCAGCCTGCATTGTCTAGTTCGTTCCGCTTGGATTTTTCCATCAAGCCATATCTTGTAATCCTCGACCAAGCTTTTCATTGTGCTGGCAGTTTTTCCCTTGCTGGCACCAGTCCGCACTTTGGACAGCCATCCTACCAACAACCGTCGCGCTTCTAAAAGCTTGTCAGTGTCCAACGATTCACGCACCTTTTTGCCGTGAATCTTAGCTTTGACATAATAGCCGCCAGTCGGTTTATACCGAATCAGGTTGGTTTCGACATGTTCCCAAATCTCAGCGTTCTTGCTCATGCCTCTACCTTAGCAGGGGGCAAGAAAGGGGTCAAACACATTTCCAACAGCAACGAAATACCAATAAACAAACGCGATAAGCCAGATGGAGCAACTACTTTGTAAACCGTCGGTCGTCGGTTCAAATCCGACAACTGGCTCCATCTTCTTGTCTGTGTAACACAGGGGTTTGAGGGGTTGAGAGTAGTGACGGACACCAAAACGGACACCATTTTGGCAAGGATTCCAAAATCCTGTCACAAGACGGTCACGGTTGCGTCACTACCCTCTAACGCGAACCTTTCGCGCTTCATTACGCTTAATCGTTATGAAACGCTATCGTCTAGTTTATCGCGGCCTCCGCGATATGTATTACAGCTTCGACACGCAAACCAAAACGCGCGCCAGCTTGGGCACCAACAATGCCGCCGAAGCCCAGCGGCTGATTGACTCACAAAACGAAGCCGCCCAGCACACGGAAATGAACCTGCAAATCGCGCAGGTTTATTTGCAGCACAGTGACCCCGCACTCGCCGCGCGAACTTGGCAGGACGTAATGAAGAAAATCGTTTCGCTCAAAGCCGGTTCAACCCGCGAGCGTTGGGAAAACGCCATCAAAGACCAAGCCTTTGATTCCATCCGATACCGGAAACTTTTACAAACCAGCGCCGAGCATTTTCTGACGGTGTTGACGACCGGCACGGTGTCCACCAATGTTTTCCTACGCCGCGCCCATAACTTCGCCATCGGGATGCACTGGTTGCCGTGGCCGGTGCTGCCGAGGCTGCAATGGCCGGCCATCCAGCACAAAGACAAACGCGCCATCACGCTGGCCGAACACGGGCAAATCATCCAGCGTGAGCGCAATCCCGAATTGAAAGCATTTTATGAACTGCTTTGGCACTTGGGCGCGTCCCAATCCGATCTGGCGAGCTTGACCGCCGAGGACGTGAATTGGCTGGAGCGCACTGCCTCCTTTGACCGTCAGAAAACCGGGGTGCCGGTGGTCATCACGTTTGGGGAGGAAGCGGCGGCGATATTGAAAGCCCGCCCCCAAACCGGCCCGCTGTTTCCGTGGCTTGCGCAGTTGCATGAGAAGCACCGCGCCAAGCATTTCAGCAAGCGGCTGGCGACCGTTGGCATCAGCGGCGTGTCGCTGCATTCCTACCGCTACGCGTGGGCGGAGCGCGCCAAGACGGCGGGTATGCCGGAGCGGTATGCGCAGCAAGCTCTCGGACACAGTTCCAAGGCGTTTGCCCGAAGCTATTCTAAAAATGCGCTGGTGGTCGTGCCGTCATTGGAAGCCTACGAGCATAAGACCGCCCAAGTGGCGGTCGCATTGAATTAACATTACCCCAAAGCCAGCGGCGAAAGTTCCGTCTGCGAAGCGCGCGCTTTCTGCCGCGTGTTGCGCTTTTGCCAATGCTGGCTGATCGTGTGCGTCATCTTCGCAAGCCAAGCCCGGTCTTTGGCTAGTTCCAGCAGGTCGGTGGTGGCAAAAAACTTGATGCCATTCTGCGGCGGATTGCCAAGCGGTTTGAGCAGTCGGGCCGTGACGAGAATCGGCACGTCATGCGGCTGGCAGCCCAACACCCAGGCCGCTTGTTCAGCGGTGAGTCTGGCCGGCAACTGGCCGAGCAGCAGCAAGAATTTGTGTTGGTCGTCGCGCATCGTCTGGTCAGTAATACTTCAATCTCATCAGGGCATAGAAATTCTACAAGCAGTCCCGGCCGACCCACCCCGGCGCTCCGCGCCGGGGTGGGCCAGCCGGGTCCCACTTTAAGTTTCTCATGCGCCACAATCGCTCTGGCGTTTTCTCACCAGCTCATTCCGCTTATCGGTTCCGCATTTGCAACATCACTTGCGTCGGCGGCCTTATCTTTTAGAGTTTGCAGCCGAATCGGAACTGGTCAAAACCTGCGGCACTGGTGAGGCGGTTTTATCTCAAATGTTACTGGCGCCGGGACTCACCTGAGTATTCCCCGGAACGTTCACAACCCGCCCGTATTTTCGCGTGAGCTCACGGCAACGTCGGTCTCCCTTTGCATCCAGCACCCGGATCAGCGAGATGACTGAATCAGACAGCGTCGTTTCTTCGGCCAGTGAAAACTTGTTCACTTCATACGCATTTGCCCCCAGGCATTTGCAGACATAATCCGCTCCCGCGAGTGAGCGGTCATAGAACCGAAAGTCACCCTTCGCATTGCCGGTGATGGTTTTCCATGACCGGATCATTTGCGATTGGATGCTGAACCCGTTGCAGCTAGTCAGACCACCCACCAGAGCATGGAAGTGTGGCCTCCCCCCGATTTCCCCCTGCTCACACCGCAACGCGATAAGCAGGTTTTTATAGGGGACTTTGCTGATTCCGCTCACGTCCCGGCACCAACGCCAGAACATGGCTCCGCGAACGTATGCACGTGGTAATGGGTCTTTGAATGTATGTGTAGTGAAGTAATCCCAATTCACGCGGGCCAACGTATGAGCGAAATCAGCAAACCGCTCGCGCCGAAGGATCTTATCCTTCCACTGATGATCTGCGCGAGGGTTGTTGGACATAAGGGCAGTTATTTCGCTGCTTGCACCGGTTCAACGATTTCACCGACCAACGAAGCCTTGCCAGCCTTGCTGTGCGCGATGCGCCGGCAGTTGACCTCGATAATCTTGTCCATCGACTTGTCCCAATATTTGGGAATCTCCTCGTCCTTGAGCCGGTAGCTGATGCTCTCGGTCATCCGGGCGTCCGCCGGTTGCGACATGTCCACACAGATGAGGCAGTGACTCGTCGCCGCCGGCTTGTCTTTCGTCGCCGGCCAGTTTTGGAAGTCCTGCGTTTGCACTAATAGTTTTAACCTCATAGTTTTGATTTTTCGTTTTGTTGTTGGTTTGCGTCACGTTACTGCGAATGCCCCGCCGCCGACGCGGACGACAGGGATATTGACGGAGAAGGATTGACCGCCAGAAAGCGGACAATCACCGGTTTATTTACCGGTTGTTTTGAATGTGACTTTGTAAGCACGCCTCACTTTCTCATTTCCAGTGAGGGGCATCTACCGAATGGAAAATAATTCGATTCTACACTTGGCGGGCGGGGCGGTTGAAGGGGTGACCGTTCAGGCCAAAGTCTAACCCGATGTCGTTGCAAAGCTCGCTGAAGGCGTGATCCGATGACATCAATCGTTTGCCTTCCTGTTTTTCAAGCCAGGCCAGCACATACGGTTTTTCCAAGGGCGGCTGCGCCTGGCGCATTTCCTCGATTTCCGGCCAATACATCAGCAGCACGAAAAAGACCTCCGTGCGCCCACCGGTTTTGGCAAAATTGCCATCGGTGTTGAGAAAGCATTTGAAGCCTTCGGGAAGCCCGGTCAAAAACTGGAAGACATCTTCCACCGGTTGTTGCAAAGCAAATTTGGTCAATACCCAGCCAACTTTGGCCGTGTGCAAAGCATGCTGAAATACCCGGCGCGTCAGGAATTCGATGAGCTGGGCTTTGGTGGTTATCGGACAACCAGCCAGCCGGCTCGCTTGAGCCATGCCCACTTCCCAGCCGGACAGCTTTTCCAATTTCATTTCCTGCTCTGGGGTCAGCTTATTAAGCCCCTCACGTTCCAATATTCTCGGCACATCTTTCCAATAAAAATGCGCAATGCGGATCAATAGGCCCACCAGCTGACCAACATTCCGCGCGTGATATTTGTTACCTTGGGGGGCCATGTTGACGATCCCCTTGAAAATTGTGCAGGTAAGCTCATCGGCAATGTTGTGACCCCATCCCGGCAGTTCATCGGCAAATTGCACCGCCGGCATCGGTTGCGATACGGCACGACTCACCGCCAAACGCATCGCTTCCATCATGGGAACGACGCGCCCAAATAGCGTGTGCTGCGGGCCGGTGGTTGTGCCGTAAAAATTCATGTTAAATGTCTTAATTTCGATGTCATACAAAACCGGAAATCTGAAAAAGTTTTACCGGCAGCATTTGGACGGTGACGGTGAAAGCTGGTAGATTAAACATGTCGGCGCATCATACTCTCGCACTCATCCACACAATCAAAATCAAGACAAGGCTGCGTCACACTTATTCACACGGCACGAATTCCTCGTATATTTTTCCGAAACGCCCGTTCGGAAGGTTTGCGCGCGCGCGCAGTGTGAATCCCCAATCCTGCTCATAGCTACCGTAATTTCCCGTCGCGTCGCCTATGGGGATTCCGAGCGGATAATACGGCGGCGGGAAAGTATGCGCCGAGGAGTCATAATACAGCGTGACGCCTGTCGGCAAAATCGATCCAGGCGGCACGGTTGAGGTGGCTTCGACGAGCGGGTGGTGCTTGTGATATTTCTCCGGTGGCGACGCGCTGGCGTTGTCGGTCTTGCCGGAGCCATCGTCTTCCAACCAAGCGAACGTGCTGCCGTCGCAGTCTGGCTTGAACGGCGCCTGGTAAAATGGATCAGGCATGGTCAACTGCACTGATGCCATCCAGACCGCACCGAACGCGTCGTCAAAATTGAATGAGTCTGGAAACGCGAATAATCCCTGCCAATTTTCTACCGGAGCACCAGGACTACCATAGAACGGCACGATACCGACAGCGACCGGACACACGCCATTGGAATAGTTGAATTGCGTCACGTTACACGCGAGACAGCCAGCCACGCCCGCATACCACGTCGGCACAGTGCTGGTGAAGCCAGAATCGGCTTTGCGCTGATCAAAACTCCATTCCAGATGGACGCCTGTCTTGCGCGGCGCAGCATCGTATTTTGTCCAGTCAACGCCGTGGCCGGTCAGGTAAGCAGCGGTCGGAATCGCCGTGTGCGTGGCGGTGAAACTTGAATCGCTGTCCCGCGTCAGTGCCAGCCCCGAAACGAGCAACGCCATGTCAGCGTCATAAACATCCACCAGAATCGTGCCAGTCGCTGGATCAAGCCGTAGCCACGGTTGCATAGTCGCGGGCGTGATGGTTATGGTGCCGCTGGCGTAATCAGTGGTGATAGCGGCGCGACCGCAGATACCGCTGGCACTAGGCCAGCGCAGCCAACCAAGCCAGTTCACCGCATCGCGGGCATCGCCAAAGGTCAAGCCGCCGGTCGGCAAGTCATCAATTTTGGTGCCCACGCTGACCGTCCACGGCCCGCTGCCCGAAACACCAGTCACCGGATAAATTCCTGGCACACCAATGCTGCCAGTGACGGCGATGTAGCCGGATGAAGGCAAGGAGCCGGTCATGCTAGGTCTGGTAAAGGTGAAACTATCCACGCCCGCCGCCGTAATGCAACAAGCGGTCGTCTGATCCACGGCGAATTTATCCTGACCGCACGGCCGCCCGCAGTTCCACGCCGGCCATTTCTCGATCGCTTGGACATATTTGCCACCAAGCAAAACGCCTGCCTTTTCACGCAGCCATGCTTGCGGCAAATTGCCCGGCGCGGGCGTCACGCTGGGATTACAAAGTTGCCCATCGTATTGCGCCAAGGACTTTTCCAGCCACCGTAGCGTTACCGGCGGCAGCACGGCATCTGAATAATCGCCGTTCTCGTAGGGAACCCAAACGTAACCGGAAGGATCGTCGGTGCAAGGAACACGCTTGAGCGTCTTGGCCCCAAACCAAAAGTGTCGGTCGCTGCCCGCTTGAGTGTGGGCGATGATGGACCCGTCATGGATCCCGATCTTAAGCGTGTTGCCGCCCGCCGTATTCATCGGTTGGTCAACCCCGGCGGTGGAAATCCAAAGATAACTATTCGGGTCGAGCCACGCCCGCTGCGGCCACGAGCCATCGCCATTCTGCGGCTGCGTGTAATCGTCCATCGTCGTCGGTGGTTTCCCAACGGGCGAGGTTGGTCCAACCTCGTCGTAAAGGCAAAGCGGCGCGAGTGCGATTTTCTCATCTTTCCGAAACTTCGCCAAGGTAGTATCGCTCATGTCCCATGTCGCCAATGCCGCTAGAAAATCCGCGTAGCAGTCGGCGGCGGTATAGGGATTGCTCAGTGAAATTTCAATCCTCGCATGATACTCCAGAAGTGGCTGTGGTGGCGGAGTGACGCTGCAAGTCTCCGTGCTATCAATAGTGGCGATGTAAGATGTGTCGGTGCGAGTCACGCTAAACGAATACGCATGGGTGAACGTGCAATAAACTGGGCCATAGGGCGGAAAATTGTTGGAGCTGGTAAAACTGCCTGAACTCCCGATGGTGGATGCGGCAACTCCATAAAATGCGGCCACTATCGCTTTGGCGGTTGCAATATCTGAGATGTCACTAGTGGCACAAGGCTGTTCGTCGTTCTGCTCGCTATGCATGGACGTTGCCGTGCTGCCACCGGGTGGTGTGTCTTGAACCAGTGAGTAGCTATCGAGTTTTGAAATACCGGTCAGCCTTGCAACCGAAACTTGAAATGAGGTTGTCGCCCCGGAGAAATCCACTGCTCCACCCGGCTCGGTCATGGTATAGGAACGATGAACACTGGCGGCTCGTGTGAGATATTTCGTTCGATCTGGCGGCTGATTTGGATTAGGCGTGGCGCAGCCATCATAAGACAGGAACCCAAAACACCCATGCCAGTTTTTCTGAGCCAGAACCCATTGTGCGCCGAACAATTTGGGCGCGGTCATATCCACCGTGCCGGATTTAAGATAGCAATTATGGTCAATCTGCTGGTGCGCGGCATCGTTGCCCGCGTATGTCATAATATCGTTCGTCAGCAGTCCCACCACCTGCTCGGAGATGCCGTTCAAATCCCCGCCAGCTAGCCACGCCCCGCACGTTCCAGCGGGCGAGCAAGGCAGACCTTCATCCACAGCATAACCGGCGTCAAAACGTGGGCTGGGCGTATCTGTGTAATGCGTCCCGCCACTGTCCCCGGCCGGGCGAACCTTGGTGACGTTCTGCCAGCGGTCAATAACAGCACCAACGGGACAGGTGGGTTCGGTGACGGTGAATTTGCTGGCGGCGATGGCGATGTTGGCGTCCACCGGGTCAAGTGCGTTGCCGCTGGCATCTATCCCGATGGTGCCGCGAAAAACCAGCAGATAATTGGTGGCATTGCCCGGCACATCAAAGTCGGCGGTTATGATGCCGTTGTTGGTGAGCGTGCCGGTGTAAGAATTGGAATAATGCAGACCGGCCACCAATTCTGTGCGGTTGGTCCATGCGTTATCATAAAACAGGCGGAATCGACCGCCCTGAAAATCTTGGCCGGACGTGTTCTCGATGATCAGATGATACTTCTCCCATGACACATTGCTGACCGTGACGCTCATGGTGCCGCGGAAATAATAATCCAGCAGGCCCGCGCTGTATTTCACGGCTTTTGGAATAAAGATGGAATGATAATTTGAGAGCACGTTGGGGTCGTTGATGGTCAGGCCAATGCCCATGCTTGGCCCGCCCACTTTGGGCGAGTGCCTTACCCCAAAGTAAGTCAGCGCGCTATGATGAGGAACGAGAACGCCAGCGCCAGTCTTGGCGATGTAAACTCGCTGGCCATTTGTATGGTTTTCAAGAGAAATCGTATCTATGACGGTTCTAGAAATATCGTATGGCTTGATCTGCGGCTGGGTGGTGTATTTGAGCGATGGATAGGGATAGTATTTGATGCTCGATGGGCTGAAAGACTCTGCATATGTATGGCGTTCGCCCAGAAAATTACCGTTGCACCATTCGGCCAGACCAAGCTGTATTCCGCCAGACGCTTCAGCGTTGTCCAAAACATTGGTGTTGCCGGGAGCGTAACGATGCCGATCCCAAAAGTCTTCCAGCTTGGTAAAGCCGGCACCACGCCAGTCCAGCTTTGAGCCGTCGCCATAGTTCAAATTGGTCACATTGTCTTTTCCCCAATCCTCAATGGAGCTTTCCCAAAATGCTTTGCCAAACTTATCCAAATGCTGCTCGTTACGGACATGTTGGGGCTGGCTGGCATCTTCCAGCAGGTGCATGTCCTGACCGACAGAGCGGAACATTTTGTCCAAATTAGTTTGCCGACCTAATTGATCGGTTGCTGTCAAGCCGAGCCATTCGTAGCCGCGCGCATTCTGCCAAGACCAGATGTTATGAGTGTCCTTGTTGGCACCCAAGAACGGAAGCCACCAAACCCCAGAATAATCAACCCCAGCACGGTTGGAGATGGAACCCCAATCAAAGGAGTTGCGCCCGATTGCGCCGCCCCAATCACGACGATCCCAAGGAACATCTGAAAGGCCTTTGTTATATTTTGCATCCAAAGGGTCGTAAAAGTGATTTAATGAACGCCAGCCGCCACCTCCATTAAATTTATTTGTCAGACCGTCGTCTTCCTCTCTGCTGCCTTGCTTCATAAAATTGGTTGCAGCTAATAAATTTACATCCGAAGAAACCACATTTATGAAACCGGCATAAGCTGGAGAATTAGTCAGCGCAGAAGCGGCGGCATTTATAGTGATTGCCTCATGAACTATTACTTCGTGCCCGAACAAATCAACTTCAAGCAATCCAAGGCACAATACAATAAGAATATATTTTATCTTCATACCTAACTCTGATAGCTACCGGTTATGCGTTTTATGACTTTGATCCGTTTGTCATCTTTATCGTAAAACAGGTCGTGCTCCCAGAAAGTTCCATTTAATGGAATTACAATCTGAACAACGTGTTGTCCTGTCCCATCTTCAAAATAATTATCGACAGAAGCATATTTTTTTTCTATTGGTGGAAGCTTTGATATGTAGTCTTTATAATCATCTGTAATTGCTTTATGAGAATCAGGATTATACAAGTTAGCTGGATGAAAACCCGCCAATGGGTCTGGCGTAGATTTTGGCGCGCTACAGCTACACCCGGAAATGAGCATGGCACATAAGGCTGCGATGAGTCCCAAATAGCTAACGTTTGGTCTGATTGTTTTTTTCATAATGTTCATTCGCATTTTGATTTAGAATTCCAAAATCTTCCACCCGCCGAATTCTTTTGAAAACTCAACGGGAAACAGCAAGAGATGCCCCGCAATGGTCTGCTGAAAGTAGAACTTCGCCGCATGATCCCTGATGAAAACCGGCGTCAACGAGCCGATCTGGTTGACATCTGCAATCGTGTCCCGGCCGAGACACAGGAACGCCGGAAGATAGTTGTCCGCCGACACGACCGAAAAGCAAGTGGCTGCTCCCTTGAAATCCCCGGTATTGACACAGCCAATCATGCGGTTCCAGACCGCCATGATGTCATTGGCATCGTTGTTCGGGGCGCGGCAGAGCACCACGCGGTTGTTGCCCGTGTCGGCCACGTAAAATAGTTCGTTGGTTAAATTGTCCACCGCCGCCACGGAATAGGGCTGGCTGAAGTTTGTGGAGAAGCCAAAACGAACGTTGGCTGGCGTGATGGTGAAAAGACCATCTTCCGGGGCATCAAATTTCTGGATGCGGTTGTTGCCGGTGTCGGCCACATACACGCCGCGCTCGTTCACGCTGAGGTTCATTGGACCATTGAATTGGCCCAAGGCCGTGCCGCCACTTCCGCTAATGACGAGAACCCCCGGAGATTCTGACACAACTATCCGGTTGTTGCCCGAATCCACCACATACAACGTGCCCAGGGAGTCATAAGTCAGCCCCTTGGGCGTGTTGAACTGTCCCGCGCCGCTGCCGTTGCCGTCAAAGGCCACCTCGAACGCGCCAGTGGCCGCCGAGAACTGCTGGATGCGGTTGTTGCCGGAGTCGGAAACGGAAATGGTTCCGCCGTCCGCCGAGACCGCAACATCGTAAGGTGCGTTGAACGCGCCGGGATCCGTTCCCGCCGTGCCGTCCGCCAAACCAATACTGCCACCGGTGCCAAAACCGGGGTCGGCCGCAAACGAACCGGCCGTGGGATTGAACTTGCAGACTTTGTTGTTGCCAGTCAGCGCCACATAGACGTTGCCAGCGGCATCAACATCCAAACCGGACGGATCTGAGCCGACGTTAGCGAGGGTGCGGATGATGTTGGTTTTGGAGTCGAACTCGGTAATCGTCGCCGTGCTGCCGGAGAGGACATAGAGATTGGTTCCCGCCCATTTGATGTCCACGGGATTGGAGATGGGGATGGACATGACTATTTCCAATCCTGGCTGGACATTGATGCGAATCGCATTGGGGTCATAAGCATTCCAGCCGCCCACACTGGAAAACCGCGCGACGCTCGTTTGCAGGGTGACAATGGGAAAATATTCGCCGCTGTTCGTATAAGTGTAGGTGACGGGGGAAAGGTCGGTATTGGCCAAATCGGCAAGGCTGTCGCCGTTGAAATCGTAAAACGCCTGAACCAGCGTTCCCGGCGCGGTGGACTGCGCCTGGAAATCCGCGGACAGCGGATCAAAGCCGGCAACCGGCGTGGCCGTCAGTTGAACCGGGTCATTCAAGCTGCCGTCGGCATTGGTCACGGCAACGACGTTGATCGTGGCGGCGTTGGTCGAACCGGTCCAACTTTCCACAACGGCCACAATGGCGTTGGTGCCAGCGTCCAAGGGCACATTCACGGCCTCATAATTGGTGCCGTGAATGAATGCCGTCATATTGTTGACCGTGATTCCACGGATGGAAGGGGCAGTAAAGCTGCCGGAAACATTCACCCGCGAGGCATTGAAGGAAACATTGTTCGTTGGGCTGGTGATGGAAATGGCGGGCAGGTTGGTGTCCAGAACCAAGGTGGTTCCCTGCCAGGTCTGCTGTGCATCCGCCGGAAAACCGCGCAGCCCTACCCAGACATCATGCGCGCCTTGATCAAAGCCGAGATTGACGGTGATGTTGGAGGATGTATAAGCCGTCCAAGTGACGGATGCAATATTCGTGCTGTCAACCAACACGGCAATATTCACAGGGACGCCGTCGAGAATTGAGATTGAACCCGACACTATGTTGGTGCTGACATATTGGCTGGGAACGGTAAAGACGAACTGGATGATATTGGGGTCGGTGCTATTTTGATAATCGGAAAGCAAGCTGTTGCCAAAGGCATCTAGATTCGTGCCGTTGTAAGCGAAACTGTGAAAGTATTTCCATTCCCACCAATCAGGCAGACCATCGTGGTCAGAATCTTCATTCACGGAATAATGATAGCCCAAATCCGTGCCGTTGGTGTCCGGCATCCCGCCGTCCTGCGGCGCGTAGGTGGTCATCGTCTGGAGTTCGGCCAATAAATCCGAATCAATGTCTGTTGTGCCCACATTGCGGTAGGGACTATCAGAGGCAAGGTAATAGCCAGCGTTTGCTCCGGTCTGAAAAACACCGTCTGCATCCGGCAGAATGACCACAGCGTTAGTCGTTACAGCCGTATAGCTGCCGTAATAATTATCGCTGGCATCCGGGATGCCGCCAGTGCTGGTGAACAGACAGTTGCGAAGATCCGCACTAGCATCGTAGCTACTGCTACCTTCAAGGCCGGAAAAATAGCCACAGTTGTCCACCGTCACATTTTCACAAACCAGAGAGGCGCTTTCTTCATCGGAAGACAGCCCCAGTTCAACGGCCAAGCTCACATCGGAAAAGAGGACGTTATGCAAACTAACCCCCACGCTGCCAGAATCCGCAATCATCAGACCTTGACCGCCATGAAACTCGCAATCTCGAACGTCTGCCGAATGGGCGAACAAAGCCAGTCCTGGATTGTAGAAACGCAGATTGGAGAGCGATGCCCAGCTGAAAAGGCAAAGGCAGACGTTATCGCCATCGGTCCCTTCAATATGTTCGCCGAACCTATCATCACTGACGGTCGTAAAAATCGCCGGACGTTCAGGATTGGCGGTGGGACAAGTGACACCAAAGGCGTTAAGTCTTGAATCGTTCGCATATTTGATCACGGCCCCGTTCTCGATGATGACATTACCCCAACAATTCACATCGGCACTGATGAGATAGGTATTGTCGGTTTCGAATGTCAAATCGCCCTCTTGGTCGGCATCCACCGCGTTATAATCCAGAACCACGCCCGGCTCGGATTTGAATTCATTTTTAGCCAGCAGGATTTGGTTGGTGCAAGCGGTGATGCCGTGGGAAGGAGGAATGGCGGGACGGCTGGAGGCCATCTTGATGGTTGCGGCTGGTTTCGCCGCACTTGCCGTCAGGGGCAAACCGTCCAGTTCATCCGCCAAATAGACCAGCGGTAGTTCTTCAATCAAAAACTTGCGGTTGTCCAAATGCAGCCAGCGTTTATAGACAGGAGTTGAGGAGTTGGCGGATAGCGGTTGGGAACTGGTGGATTTGGTCGCAAACGCCTTGCCTTGACGCATCGTCAGCTTGCCGAATTTCAGCGTGCTGTCCTGCAAGCCAAACCATTCATCGCTCGTGGCCGGGATTTGCTGCGGGTCTTGCGTATTGAAGAATTCCGTGACCAGTTGCAGCGTTGTCCAGTCCGCATCCAACCCGAATTGATCCGGCGTGGGCGGTTGCGCCCGAAACACCAAGTCACATTCAAAGCCTCCGCGTCGGTAGGTGCAGACCAAGTCTGCCTTGATGCCGGCAAAACAATTACGATAGGTCACCTGGTTGGAACTGGTCAGATACCCCACAGCATTCGTGAGCGTAGCGATGAAGACCGTGTTACTGCCGTCATCGTAGCTCACGCCCAGTGGCCGGCATTGCAAATGCCGTCCGTCCGGCGTGACCACTTGTAGCACACCATTGTAAATGTTGGCCGGAAAGTAAACTTGGTGTCGGCCTTGATTGGCTACCGCGCCGCCGGTGGATAATATAGTGACTTTCTCTTGGGTTTCGACTAACTGCCCACTGGCATTGGTGTAGTTCATGCCGGTCGCCAGTTCGGTGTAGCGGTGGACATGATTAGTGCCGTTTTCAACCGTGGTCTTTTGCAGCACTTTGTAATCCGGCCCACGCTCGGTCACGGCATAGCCAGACTGCGCGCGAGATGAGTGGATGATAAAGCCTGTGGCTAGAACGCAAGCCAGTGCCCGAAGAAAGTATGAACCATTCATAGTTTGCCTTTCTTTTCCCTATAAGCCGTGGGAGTTAATTGGTTTTTACGCCTATTCCCGTTATCTTCCAAGCTAAATCCCAGCCAGGCTCAAAGTATAACCACGACTTTAACTTTGGTTTGATTTTCCTTATCCCCTGCGCGCGAGCCGGCCAGCTTTTCAATTCCCCTTCCAGACTACGCCTTGAAAACTGGCCGACTCACGCTTTCCCAATGTTTGACGGAGACTGCGGAAAGTTGCCACGGCCGGGAAAACTCATGCCGTCCCGGACGTGGCAATTTTCCGCAGACTCCGGGCAGGGGTTGAATGCATGTTAGTTAGGTTGTTTGTCTTCGCCTTTTTTACGCCCGCCATCACCCAACCGTTGGCTGCTCGCTCGTCCGACACCCAGCCGAGTTTTAGGAGCGAGAGCTAAAACCGCGCCAGCGTCGCCCGCTCTCCCTCTCCGCCTCTGTCACGGTTTTAGCTTTCGCTGGGTATTGATTGCATTTCATGCACGGCTGGCTGTCTCCCCCATCTGTGAAGCGAGCAGCCAACGGCAGGGTGACGGACAGCGGTTTCAAAAAAAAGCTATGAAAACAACAAATACCAGAAGTGAAGCGTCAGCTCCGGCGAATGGCCGGCCATCGTCGGTTTCAAAACATCAGACCAACCGTGGTCTTTCCACGGAGGCGGTCTTGAACTGCTTGCGGACACAGTTGCCACGGCAATACGAACTGGCCGAGGTCGTCGGCAAGTGGGTTTGGCTCGATGTCTCGCCCGCTGGCAAACCGGTTTTGGCAAAGGTGCTTTGGGCTTTGGGGTTCCATTGGAACCAACGGCGCGGCGTCTGGCAGCACCCTTGCGGCAAGTTCGACCCACTCGGAAGTCATCCCACCGACCCGCGCGCCAAGTATCGCTCCTTCTTTCCGGCGGATGTTCTGCCCGCGTGAACCTACGGACACCAAAACGGACACCAGATGTGTTAAGGTTGGTTAGAGTAAACCGTGGCGGATTAACCTTGAATTTTGAAAGCCAAACTGTATTATTTCCCTTTTAATTGCAGCGCTAAATGTATCGTAACCCCCTCATTCGGTGAGACTACCGGATGGTTGCCAAGTCGGGTAACATTGACCAAATCCGACAACTGGCTCCAGTTTTTCCGCCCGCACGCCAACGACCGGCGGCAGTGCAACCAAACGCCAGCCGGACGCCGTGAAAAATCTCACGCAAAGAAGCGATGACGCAAAGGGAAAAAGAGGCTGGACAACTTTCCACGCCCGGCGCAATCTCCAATTTATCAAGCAATCAGGCCACCAACCATTTGTCTATTCTAGACATTCGGCACCAGTGAGCGCATTGACGTTATGAAACAAAATCCCATACCAAAAGTTATCGCACTGATTCTCATCAGCATTGGTATCGCCTGGCTGACGCAGGCTATGGACACTTCCGCATTGTCGAAGCTAGATTCCATGTCTCCGACTGATTATATCCAGTATCAGCGCAAGCTGCATTCTCATCCATTTGCTTTTCATTTTATCACCTTCCTGATTTTGGGCGGATTTTATATCGGTGTCGTCGAGTTCATTGCTTATATCATTGGATTGGTTATTCCAAAGAAGCCTGATGCTTAAGACGCAAACAGGCCGCAAACCTTCCGCTCACGCCCCGATCTGCTGCTGAATCGCGCCGCAGATTTTTTCCGACCAGGTTTTCAGCGCCGCCGTGTCGCGGCCTTCCACCAGCAGCCGCGCCTTGCGCTCCGTGCCGGAGTAGCGCAGCAGCAGCCGTCCGCCTTGCGCGCACAGTTCCTTTTCCGCCGCCGCCACGAGCGCGTTGACGCCAGCGAGTTCGGCAAACGGTTTTTTCTCGCGCACCTTCATGTTCGTCACGAGCTGCGGAAAACGCGTCCAGCATTTCGCGAGTTTTGACAGCGGCGTTTCCTTCGCCCGCATGATGCGCAGGATTTGCAGCGCGGCCACCAGCCCGTCGCCGGTGCTGGCGTGGTCGCGAAAAATCAGATGCCCGCTCTGCTCGCCGCCGAAGTTGAAACCGCCGCGCAGCATCTCATCAATCACGTTCTTGTCGCCGACATTGGTGCGGAGCATTTTGCCGCCCGCCTTGGTGATGGCGGCTTCGAGGCCGGCATTGCTCATCACGGTGCTGACCAAAGTTTTTCCGGCCAGAGAATTTTCCGCCAGCATTTCCAGCGTGGCGATGGCCATGATGTCGTCGCCGTCAATCAGCGTGCCGTTTTCGTCGCACAGCAAAACGCGGTCGGCGTCGCCGTCGTGCGCGATGCCGATGTGCGCGCCGCATTCGACGACTTTTTGGCACATCGCCTCCGGGTGCATGGAGCCGCAGTTCTCGTTGATGTTTTTGCCGTCGGGCTGGTGGTTGAAAGCGATGACTTCCGCGCCGAGTTCGCGCAAAACGCTGGGCGAAGATTTGTAGGCCGCGCCGTGGCCGCAGTCCAAAACGATCTTCATGCCTTCGAGTGTCAGGCCTTTCGGAAACGACGCCTTGGCGTATTCGATGTAGCGGCCAAGCGCGTCGTCCACGCGCACCGCGCGGCCAATGTGCTCGGCGCTGGGCTGAATTTTTTCCACTTCGCCGGAGAAAACGAGCCGCTCAATTTCGCTTTCGATCTTATCGTCGAGCTTGTAGCCGTCCGCGCGGAAAAATTTGATGCCGTTGTCGGTGTAAGGATTGTGCGACGCAGTGATGACGATGCCCGCATCCGCGCGCAAACTGCGCGTGACGTAAGCCACGCCGGGCGTCGGCAGCGGCCCGATGAACACCACATCCACGCCCATCGAAAGAATGCCGGACGAAATGGCGTTCTCCAACATATAGCCGGAGAGCCGCGTGTCCTTGCCGATGACAATCTTGTGTTTGCCGCGTCCGCGCGACTGCGCCTCGAGGTTTTTGAAAACGTGCGCGGCGGCGCGACCGAGCTTGAGCGCGGTCTCGGCGGTGACGGGTTCGACGTTCGCGGTGCCGCGCACGCCGTCGGTTCCAAAAATTTTCCGGGGTGAACTCATGATAAAAATTTTACGGCGCCGGCGGGATGATGACGCCGACTTTCGCCGGCTCCACGCTCACAACCGTCACGCCAGACGGCACGGCCACATCCACGTTGCGCTTCAAATCTTTCGCCGCATCAATGCCGGTCAAATCCACCGTGGCGCGAATCTGGTTCGCCTGCAAAATCGCGATGGCTTCGGGCGAGCCGGTGACGGTGACCTTCACGCTTTCCGGCACGACGCGATAAAGATGCACGTCCGCCGCGGTGGCGACAATGAGCACGGGCAGATTGCCGTAGGTCAGTGTCGCGCCGCCGCCGTTCGCAACGGGCGCGGCGGATTCCAGCAAAATTTTGTGGACCGTCAGCCAGATGGCGACGGCGAGAATCAGCGAAAAGATTTTCCAGCCAAAATCTTCCAGCAGCCAAACGCGCAATGTGGAAAGAAAATTCATTTGCCGGCAGGTTTGGTGGGCGGGCGTGGCTCGCGTTTGGTGACGACCGCCGGGCCGGCGGGCTTGTGGTGCTGGCCGAACCACGAACGCACCCAGTGCGCAAAATTGTTCGTGCGTGCCGGACGCAAAATCACCGAGGTCATGAACGCGCGCAGTTCTTCCAGCGTCACGCCGCGCACGAGCTGGCCTTTGTAGGCGTGCGAAATCGTGCCGTTTTCTTCCGACACGACGACGATGACAGCGTCCGTCTCCTCGCTCAAGCCGAGCGCCGCGCGATGGCGCGTGCCAAGCGACTTGTTCAAATCCGTCCGCTGCGACAGCGGAAAAATACACGCGGCGTAGGCGATGCGGTCGCCCTTGATGATGACGCCGCCATCGTGCATGGCGTTGTTCGGAAAGAAAATCGTTTCCAGCATTTCCGCCGTCACGTCGCAATCCACCTTCACGCCGGACTCGACGGCTTCCTGCAACTGGATGGATTGCTCGACCGCGATAAGCGCACCGATGCGCACGTCGGCGAGGCGCTCGACGGTTTGGATGATGATCTCAATGCTCTCGCGCTGTTCGCTGGTGCTGGCGAACAGCGGCAAATTTCCCAGCTCGGCGAGCATCCGGCGAAGTTCCTGTTGGAAAATGACGAGCGCGCCCACCGCGATAAACACGGACGTGCTGCCGAGAATCCACCGCAGCACTTTCAAATCCAAAATGGTCGTCACCGCCGTCAGTGCCAGCAGCACAACGACGAAGCCGATGACCACCGGCCAGCCGCGCGTGCCGCGCACAAACTTGAAGGCGAAATAAATCAGCACCGCGAGGATGAAAATTTCCGTCGCGGGTCGCCACCAATCCAAAATGTTGATGTGGTCAGGCATCTTTTTTCCGGGCAAAAACCGCCTCGGCCATCCGCACGGCCTGCACGGTTTCCGCCACGTCGTGCGTGCGGATAATCTGCGCTCCGTCGCCCACGGCCAGCGCCGCGCACGCGAGCGAGGCCGGCAGACGATTTTGCACTTCGACGCCGAGCAACTCGCCGATGAACGATTTCCGTGAAACGCCGACGAGGAGCGGGCGACGCCATTTGGTAAAGGTTTTCAGGCCGGCGAGCAAAGTTAAATTATGTTCCAGCGTCTTGCCGAAACCGATGCCGGGATCAATCACCACCTGCTCCATCGGCACGCCCACCTCGTTGAGCAACTGGCCGAGGCGCTCGGAAAAAAATCCGCCAATGTCGCGCACGACATCCTTGTAAACCGGCTGCGCCTGCATCGTGGCCGGCGAACCTTGCGCGTGCATGACAATGTAGCCGGCGTGCTGCTCGGCGACAATCTGCCACATCGTGAAATCCGTGCGCGTGGCGGCGGCGATGTCGTTGACGATGCTCGCGCCGGCGTCGAGCGCGGCGCGCGCGACGGCGGGCTTGCTCGTGTCAATGGAGACCGGCACCTTGACCTGCGATACGAGTTTTTTGAGAACGGGAATGACGCGGCGCAATTCTTCTTCTTCGCTGACCGGCTCCGCGCCGGGGCGGGTGGATTCGCCGCCGAGGTCGAGGATTTCCGCGCCTTCGGCAACGAGTTCCAACGCGTGCGCCACCGCTGCGCCGGGGTCGAGAAATTTGCCGCCATCGGAAAAGGAATCCGGCGTCACGTTGACGACGCCCATGACAAGCGCGGGGCGCGGAAAACGGAATTTAAATTGGCGCGCGGTGAAAAGCATTCAATTTACGATATTTGATTTACGATTTACGATGCCGAATTTTCGGCGACGCGTAAATCGTATATCGTAAATCCAAAATCCTTTCAAACTTTCGTGCGGAAATATTTGATGGTGTCTTTCAAGCCGTCGGCGAGCTTCACCTGCGGTTCCCACTTGAGAATTTTTTTTGCCTTGGTGATGTCGGGCTTGCGCTGTTTCGGGTCATCCTGCGGCAATGGCTTATGGACGATCTTGCTTTTGGATTTTGTCGCGCGGATGATTTGCTGGGCAAATTCCAGCATCGTCATCTCGACAGGATTGCCAATGTTCACCGGCAAATCGTAGTCGCTCATCATCAGGCGATAAATGCCTTCAATCAAATCGGAGCAATAACAAAAGCTACGCGTCTGCGTGCCCTTGCCGAAAATTGTCACCGGCTTGTTTTTTAACGCCTGACTGATAAATGCCGGCACGACGCGACCGTCATTAATTCTCATGCGCGGCCCGTAGGTGTTGAAGATGCGGACGATGCGCGTTTCAACTTTGTGTTCGCGATGATAAGCCATCGTCAAGGCTTCGGCAAAACGCTTGGCCTCGTCGTAGCAACCCCGCGGGCCGATGGTGTTGACGTTGCCCCAGTATTCTTCCGGCTGCGGATGCAGCAGCGGGTCGCCGTAAATTTCGGAAGTGGACGCGATGAGAAAGCGCGCGTTTTTATTTTTCGCGAGACCGAGCGCCTTGTGCGTGCCAAGCGAGCCGACCTTCATCGTCTGAATTGGAATCTGCAGATAATCAATCGGGCTGGCGGGCGAGGCGAAATGCCAGACGTAATCCACCGGACCTTCGAGAAAAATAAATTCGGTAACGTCCTGCTGGATGAATTTGAAATTCTGATTGCCGCCGAGGTGCGCAATATTGTCCGCCGAACCAGTGACAAAATTATCGAGGCCGATGACTTTGTGGCCGCGCGACAAAAGCAAATCGGTGAGGTGCGAGCCGAGAAAACCGGCGGCACCGGTGACGACGGATGTGGGCTGTTTCTTTTTCAGTTTCATCAAAAATAATTTTTACTTTGCGCCCGTGGCGCGCAGGACGGCGGGAATCGTGCGCAGAAGAATTTGCAAGTCAAGCCAGATGGACCAGTTGTCAATGTATTCGAGGTCAAGGCGCACCCATTCCTGAAAATCGGAAATCTTGTTGCGCCCCTGAATCTGCCAGAGGCACGTCAGGCCGGGCTTGACGCTCAAACGGCGGCGATGCGCGAGGTCGCTAAAGCGCTTGACCTCGTCCACCGGCAGCGGGCGCGGGCCGACGAGACTCATTTCGCCGCGCAGGACGTTGAAGAGCTGCGGCAATTCGTCGAGGCTCCATTTGCGGAGCCATTTGCCCAGCGGCGTCACGCGCGGGTCGTTGGTGATCTTGAAGACGGGGCCGGTCATCTCGTTCATCGCGGCAAGCTCATGCTTCATCTGCTCGGCATTCGAGGTCATGGTGCGAAACTTGAGGATCTCGAACGGCGCGCCGTTGAGGCCGGAGCGTTGCTGCCGGAAAAACACCGGGCCGGGCGAGGTGAATTTGATCAAAGCCGCGCAGGCGAGCATCAGGGGCGCGGTGACGAGGAGCAGAGCCAGCGCGCCAAAAAAATCCAGCAGCAGTTTCGTGATGATCTGCCACGAGGCCTCTGGCGTGGTGCGAAACACCAGCAGCGGATGGCCAAACATCTCGTCAAACCCGGCGCGCGCGATTTGAGTCGCAAAAAAATCCGCGACCAGCCACGCCTCGACGCCCTCGACCTCGCAGAGCTGGATGACACTTTCGAGGCGCTCCAGCTGCACGTGGCGGGCGGAAACGAGGACGCCGCTGACGGAATGTTCGTGGAGCAGTTCGATGAGTTCCTGCATGGACGCGGCGGCGAGGTTGAATTCCACCGCCACCTCCACGCCTTCGCCGGCGTGCTGCTCAATCTCGCGACGCAGCCGCGTGATTTCCGCCGGGATGCCGGCGAGGATGATGCGGCGGCGGGATTGCGCCTTGGCCATGCGGCTGCGGAGCGCCACCGCGAACACCTGTTCCTTCACCCAGACCAGCACGAAGCTGATGCAGCCAAACAGCACCATCACGCCGCGCGGGGCGAATTCGGATTTCCGGAAAATGAACACGAGCAGCACGAGGCCGATGGTCACGAGGAAGCAGCCCTTGAGCAGCGGCCAAAAGGCCGATCCCTGCCGCCCGGCGACCATTGGCCGCTTGTAAAATCCCTGCGATTCGAGCACCAGCGGCGCCGCCGGCACCAGCGCGAAATACAGCCAGACGTTCTGGCTGAAGGCCTCTTGTGAGATGGTTTCCAACCCCAGCGCCGTGGAAAAAAACGGCAGCGCGCGCAACTGATAGGCCAGCCAGAAACTCATGGCGAACAGGCTCGCGTCGGCGAGCTGTTGAACCTGGGTGCGGATGGCGCGGTCGCGTTGCAACATCGAAAAAAGCCTTGCTAGGGTCGGGACATCATAGCCATCAGGGAATTGAATTCAATTCATTTGGCGGACGGCGGCAGTTGAAATTCCGGCACCGCCGCCGTGATGAGTTCTTTCATCCGCGCAAACGTGGCGTCTTCCTGGCCGGGCGCGCAGACGGCGAAAAAGGAAACGTAGGCCCAGCGCTGGAGCACGCCGTGGCGGAGCTGGTGAAACAGCATGGATTTGAGCATCGCGGGGAAATTATCGGTGGTCTGGTTTTCCGTGACGAACCAGAACACATACAGGCCGCTCACGTTTTGCTGGCTGCCGTCGGGCGCGGAAAAGGTGTTGCTGACGATCCATTTCATCACCGGCAGTTCATACGGGCGCGGCCCGGCGAGGTTTAATTTTACCTCGGCCTTGTCGCGAATCTGCCAGCCCTGACCCGGCAGGCAATAATCCGGCCGGTGAATGCTCGTCCGGTCGGCACCCATCAGGATGACATTGGCTACCACCCACGCGCCGTTGGTGTCCGCGTAGCGCCGTTGCGCGTAGCTCGTGTCCTTGGGCAAAAAATCCAGCACCACCTGCGACTCCGGCAGATTCGTGGAAGCAAAATCCAAGACGGACTCCGGCAATTCAATGTGCAGCGTCGGACTGCCCGCCACCGGCGCGGCCTTTAAACCCGGCGCGCCCAGCCGCTGCTGGGATTTCAACCACGTCAACGCACCGGCGGCCACGGCCATCAGCGCGAGCGTGACGACGAACAAAAATATTTTTTGCCGGGAGGAATTCATTTGGTTTCAGCCGGCGGTTTTTCCGCGAGCCAGCGGCCCGCCAGCACCAGCCCCGCAATGGCCGGAATGTAGGGGACGATGCTGAAAAAGGCGTTTTCGTGGACGAAATTTCCCGTCGCCTGCCCGCCGATTTCCGCCGCGAAAATGATGCACAGCATCCGCAGCAGGTTGCCGAGGACTGAAAGCGGCAGCGCCAGCGACATCATCAGCAGACGCCGGCGCGGCGAGCGGAACGTAACAAAGCCAAAGACGGTCGCCAGCAGGAAAATCGCCACCAAGCTGCGCATCCCGCTGCACGCCGCCGCCACTTCGTATTGGTAGCTGCCGCCCGGCCCGAATAGGAGCGTGCCCTGCCGCACGACATTAATCGTCATCAGATTGGCGACCAACGCCACCAGCCACGTCACCAACAGCCGCAACGGAAACGTCAGCGGCGTCAGCAACGCCGACAGCGGCACACAAAAGAAAAACAGCCAAAACGGAAAAACGCTCTCCTTCAGCCACGCCCTGCCCCATGCCAAGCCCATCAGCCCGAAGATGCCGACAAACAGCGCCACGACGGAAAAACGCGTCTGTTGCAGGACAAAACCAAAGAGGTGCAGCCCCACGGCGGCGAGCAGGAAAAAAAATCCCGGCCACCACGGTTGCAGCGGCAGCGCCAGCAACTGCTTTCGTTTCCACCAGAACAAACCGACCACCACGAAGGGAATCATCTCGCCGTAGGCGTCGTCCGTGGCCACTTCGCCGGGCTGGTAGGAATTTTTCAGCCACAGAAAAATGGACGGCGAATGGACGTAGCCCAAAATAGAACTTCCAAAAAATTGGAACAACGCCAGCCACGCCGCCAGCAGGCCGAAAAAGAAAAACTTGTTCGGCAGCCGGTGCCAGCAGGCCACCGCGTCCGGCCAGAAACCGGGCGACACTTCAGCTTTCGGAGTTTCGTTCATGAATGCGAGCTACCAGCATTGAGATAGCGGATTGCGCGGATTTGCTCAAACATATTTCCGTTAAATCACGACAACGGATATCTTTTCAGCCCGGCCAGCTGGCAGAAAAATTTCAAGACGAACAGCGGATTGTTGCGGAAATAGCGTTTGGCCAGCCGGCGTGGCTCGCTGCACAGTCGGTAAAACCATTCCAGCCCGCCGCGCTGCATCCAGCGCGGCGCCTGTTTGACGCGACCGCTGTGGAAATCAAACGCCGCGCCGACGCCCACCATCAGCGTCGCGTCCAGCTTCGGCAAAAATTCCGCCATGAACTTTTCCTGCTTCGGCGTGCTCAAACCCACCCAGAAAATATCCGGTCGCGCGGCGGCGACCTGCGCCTGCAAATTTTTCACCTCGGTTTCGTTCAGCGCGCGGAACGGCGGCGTGAACGTGCCCGCGATTTGCAGCTTCGGAAATCTTCCCTTCAATTTTTGCGCCAGCAGTTCCGCCACACCGTCCGCACCGCCGTAGAAAAAATGTTTCGCGCCGCTCGTCTCGCTCCACGCGCAAACGTCCAGCATCAAATCCGGGCCGTAAACACGGCGCATTTCGCAGTGGCCGGCGAGTTTGCCCGCCCAGACCATCGGCATCCCGTCCGGCGTGCAGAGAAGCGCGCCATTCAAAATAGTTTTGAAACTTTCGTCGTCCTGCGCCTCCATCACGCCGTGGACGCCGGTGACGCAGATGTAGCCTTTGCGCCGGTCGCGCACGGCGGCCGCGATGGCATCCAACGCGCTGTGCAGATTCAGCACGCTGATGCCGACGCCAAGAACATTGACACGATTGGGCATTTACGATTTAGGATTTACGATTTACGATTTCAAAATTCATGCGGCGCGTAAATCGTATATCGTAAATCGTAAATCTCAAATGAAACTGGTTGTCTTCGCCCACACGCCGCCGCCGCACCACGGCCAGAGCTACATGGTGCAGCTCATGCTGGCCGGCTTCGGCGGCGACGCGCGCAAACGCAAATCCGGCGCGACCAATCCGCACGGCATTGAGTGTTACCACGTCAACGCCCGCTTTTCGCGCGGGCTGGAGGACATCGGCGAGTTTCAGGGCGGGAAAATTTTCCTGATTTTCTGGTTTTGTTTGCAGGCGATCTGGCTCCGGCTCCGTTACGGCGTGGACAATCTTTATTACGTTCCCGCGCCCGGCAAACGCGTCGCGCTTTATCGCGACTGGATGATCATGTTCCTGTGCCGACCATTTTTCAAAAACGTGATCCTGCACTGGCACGCCGCCGGCCTCGGCAAATGGCTGGAGACACAAACCAATCTTCCCAGCCGCGCTACGACCTACCGCGTGTTCCGGCCGGTGGACTTGAGCCTCGTGCTGTCGCGCTACAATCTGGCCGACGCGGAGAAGCTGCTCTCCCGCCGCGTGCACATCGTCAACAACGGCATTCCTGACCCGTGCCCGGATTTTGAAACCGCCATCCGCCCGCGCCGCCGCGAGCGTTTTGCGCAGCGGCAGGAAATTTTCAACGGCAATTATTCCGGCGAGCCGCTCACGGTGAATGTGCTTTTCCTCGCGCATTGCACGCGGGAAAAAGGCCTGTTCGCCGCGCTGGACGGCACGCTCGCCGCCAACCGCGATCTCGCCGCGCGCCGGTTGCCGTTGCGCCTGCGTCTCACGCTTGCCGGCACATTTGTGAACCATGACGAACAGGTCGAGTTCAACGAACGGCTGAAAAACCCGGCGGTTGCGGCGACGGCACAATACGCCGGCTTCGTTTCCGGCGAACGCAAAGAACAGCTTTACCGCGACGCCGACCTGTTTTTATTCCCGACGCAATACCTTGGCGAAAACCAGCCGGTGAATTTGATCGAAGCGATGGCGTTCGGCCTGCCCATCGTGACAACGCGCTGGCGTTCGCTGCCCGAAATGCTGCCGCCGAATTATCCCGGCCTCGTGAATGGCCAGGACGCCGGCGAAATTGCCGGGGCGCTCTTAAACGTCCTCGCTGTAAAAAGCGGCGAACTGGCGCGGGGCCATTTCACCGCCAACTTCACCATCGAACGCCACCTCGCCGCACTCGCGGAAGCGATTCACAGCGTCGAAACCGAAGCGCCGCAGTTGTCCCCAACCCTGAAGCCAGTTTAGGTTGGATTTGCGGCGACGTTTTGCGAAACTGAGCCTCACATGAAGCCGATTATCAAACTTTTGCTCGAAGGCGGCAGCCTCAACACCGCGCAACTGGCCCAGGTGCTGAATTTATCTGAAACCGAAGTCAACCGCCAAATCGACGCGCTGAAAAAAGACGGCGTGCTGCTCGGCGTGCGACCGGTGCTGAACCTTGCCGCTGAAGAATCCGGCGTCGTCCGCGCCGTCATCGAGGTGCGCATCACGCCTGAGCGCGGCGGCGGGTTCAACCGCCTGGCCGAGCGCATCAGCAAATTCGACGAGGTGGAATCCTGCTACCTCATGTCCGGCGGCTACGACCTGCTGGTGTTCGTCAACGGCGCGAGCCTGCAAAAGGTCGCGGCGTTTGTGTCCGAAAAACTGTCCACCATCGAGGGCGTGCTCTCCACGGCCACGCATTTCATGCTGCGCTCCTACAAGGAACACGGCTTCCTGCTCGGCGGCAAAGTTGAGGAAACGGAACGGCTCAAGGTCGCGCCGTGAAAAATTCTGGGAATATCTGGCAACCGATGAATTGTTGCGGTTGAACAAATTGAAGGTGGCACCAAATTCACGCAATGAGCGAAGCAGATTACATTTCAGCACTGAAAGCAGGTTGGCCGCACGCCCACAGCGATGTGGTTTCACTTGAAACGATGGCTCTTGCTGACGAAGCAATTCGAGTTTTTCCAGAGTCACCGCGCCTTTGGGTCATGCGAGGCAATCTCATAGAGCTTGGCCCAGAAAACACGCCGCACACATTGCAAGACGCTTTGGAGTCTTATCAGACGGCCGTAAAGCTTGACCCTAAATTTGCGGAAGCATGGGAAGAAATTGGCCATTACTATGACGCTGTGCTTGCCGATGAGAAGTCGGCGCAAAAGTTTTTACAGGAAGCTGAAAGATTGAGAGGAAACCTTGTTGCTTAGCAGGCCACAAAGGCCAACACCCATTAGCATTCTCATTCACTAATTTCCAATGGACCAGTCACGTTTCATCGCCAAGCACGTCGTCAACCTGCCCAAGTCGGGCATCCGCGACTTTTTTGACATCGTCGCCAAGATGAAGGATGCCATCTCGCTCGGCGTCGGCGAACCGGATTTCGACACACCCTGGCACATTCGCGAGGCCGGCATCTACGCGCTCGAAAAGGGCAAGACGCATTACACGTCCAACCTCGGCCTCATCGAATTGCGCCGCGCCATCAACAAATACGTCGAGCAGAATTTCAACGTCAGCTACGCGCCTGAAAACGAGGTCATCATCACCGTCGGCGTCAGCGAAGGGCTCGACCTTGCCTGCCGCGCGCTCATCAATCCCGGCGACAAGGTGATGTATCACCAGCCGTGCTACGTCAGCTATTCGCCGAGCATCACGCTCGCACATGGCATCCCCGTGCCTGTGCCGACATTTGCGAAGGACGGCTTCGCGCTCACCGTGGAAGCGCTCCGCGCCGCGTGGCAGCCGGGCTGCAAAATTCTGATGCTCAACCTGCCGTGCAATCCCACCGGCGGCACGTGCGACCGCGCGCAGGTCGAGGCCATCGCGAAGTTTGCAGTGGAAAAAGATCTGATCGTGTTGAGCGACGAGATTTATTCCGAGCTGACGTTCGAGGGCGTTCACACGAGCATCGCGAGTTTGCCCGGCATGAAGGAACGCACGATTTTCCTGCACGGATTTTCCAAGGCGTTTTCCATGACCGGCTGGCGCATCGGCTACGCCTGCGGCCCGGCGACGCTCATCGAGGCGATGATGAAGGTGCATCAATACTCGATGCTCTGCGCGTCCATCATCGCGCAGGAAGCCGCCATCGAGGCGCTCGTGCGCGGTGAGGACGCGATGAAAAAAATGCGCGATCAGTATCATCGCCGCCGTGATTTCATCGTGCGCCGGTTCAATGAAATCGGCCTGAAATGCCATCTGCCGCGCGGCTCGTTCTACGCGTTCCCGGACATCAGCAAGACGGGCATGAACGAAAAAGATTTCGCCATCGGTTTGTTGCAGACGGAAAAAGTAGCGATCGTTCCCGGTTCAGCCTTCGGTGAAAACGGCAAAGGCTTCTGCCGCGCGTGCTTTGCGACCAGTTACGAACAACTCATCGAAGCGAGCAACCGCATCGAGCGGCATGTGCAGGCGATTGTCGCGGCGAAGAAATAATCCTTTGCTGGCTTACAGAATCGGGCAGAATCGCGGCGTGAAGGTTTCCACGCCTCAAACCGCCGCCGCGCGACTGAAAAAGTTTTGTCCGCTGCGGCCAAAACTGGCCGTTGTTCTCGGCAGCGGATTTCACCACGTCCTTGCCGAATTGCGCGTCACCAAGAAAATTTCCTACGCGCAAATTCCCGGCTTTCCCCAACCAACGGTCAGCGGTCACGCGGGCGAATTGTATTTTGGCCACCTCGGCCAAACGCCGGTGCTGGTCTTGAGCGGCCGCGCACATTTTTATGAGGGCCACGAAATGGAGCGCGTCACGTTCGCCGCGCGAACATTGGCTGCTTTTGGCATCACCGATTTGCTGCTGACGAACGCGGCGGGCGGCATCAATAAAAATTTTCGCGCGGGCGATTTCATGGTTTTGACCGACCACATCAATTTCATGGGCTTGAATCCGCTGCGCGGCGCGGCAATTTCCGGCCTGCCGCGATTTGTAGATTTGACGGAAGCCTACGACAAAAATTTGCGCGGGGTTTTGTTTCAGGCTGGAAAAATTTCCAAGCTGAAATTACAACGCGGCGTTTATCTGGCCGTAAGCGGACCGAGTTATGAAACGCCGGCGGAGATCCGCGCGTTCGCCGCGCTCGGCGCGGATGCCGTCGGCATGAGCACCGTGCCGGAGGCGATTGCCGCGCGGCAATGCGGTTTGCGCGTCGCCGGAGTTTCGTGCATCACAAATTTGGCGGCGGGCATCAGCAAGGAAAAGCTGTCGCACGCGGAAGTTTTGGAAACGGCGGAGCGCGTGAAAAAATCCGGCGCGGCGCTGATTAAGAATTTTGCAGAGCTTTACGGAAAGATTTGAAACCGCGAAATACGCCAAATACGCAAAAGGATTTTTCAGTTTCATTTCGCGTGGTTCGCGTGGTTCGCGGTTGATAAAAAATGAAAATCAATTCTCAAAAACTCGTGGCGGCAGCGGCGCAGGCGCGCGAACGCTCGGTGTCGCCGTATTCCAAGTTCAAGGTCGGCGCGGCGCTGCTGACGAAGCGTGGCGAAATCATCGGCGGCGCGAACGTGGAGAGTGCGAGCTACGGCTTGACGTGTTGCGCCGAGCGCATCGCGCTGTTCAAGGCGTTAACGGATGGTAAAAAAGATTTTGTCGCCATCGCGGTGGTGGCGCGCTGGGACGGCGGGCCGATGCCGTGCGGCGCGTGCCGCCAGTTGCTGGCCGAATACGCGCCGGCCGCGAAAGTATTCGTCGCGGACAGCGACGATTTGAAAACCATCCGCAGGTTCACAGTGAAGCAACTTTTGCCCAAGGCGTTCACGCTCGCGCGTTGATGCACCTTGATATTTGACGGATTCACCGTAATCTCACTGGTTCTGTTTTGATGAAACCTGAAGTCGTTTTTGGTCTGGAAAACGCGGCGTGGCCGGCGGTGCTGGTCAACGTCAGCGGCGGCGTTTCCGTGACCAATGCGGCGGCAAAAAACCTTTTCGGCCCGGCCCTCGGCGGCGACGCGGCCAACCTAGCGGCGATTTGGGCGGCGGAAAACGGCGGCACCGCGACGGATTTTCTGGCGCGCTGGGAACTGTCGCCGGCGGTGACCGGCGTCTTGAAGTTCAAGACCGCCAGCGGTGCCGTGACGCCTTTCCTGACCTGCGTCTGCCCGTTCATCCACGACGGGAAAAAATGGTTTGTCTTCCAGTTGCTGCCTTGCCCGGCACAACCGGCGGTCGCCGGACCGGTGGCGGAGGCGGCCGGAAATGCTGCTGGCGACGCGGCTTTGAAACAGAAACTGGATTGTGTGCTGCAACTGGCGCGGACGGTGTCGCTGGATTTCAACAACGCGCTGACCGGGGTTTTGGCGCACACCTCGCTGCTGCTCGGCAAGGCGGAGCCCGACCATCCGTGGCGGCGCTCGCTGCTGGAGGTGGAAAAATCCGCGTCGCGCGCGGCGGAAATCGCGAGCGAACTGGCGCAGTTCAGCCGGCAGGAAAAGGAAACGCGCCGCGTGCCGCCGGGTAACCTGAACACGGTGGCCAACCGGTGCGTGGAATTTTTTCAGAACGCCCACGGGGCGCGCTTCAAGTGGAAGCTGTCGCTGGAGCGGTCGCTGTTCGCGGCGCGGTTTGACGAGGCGAAAGTGCAGCAGGCCCTCACGAAAATTTTGGAAAATGCGGTCGAGGCGTTTGGCGTGAGCGGCACGGGGCAGATCACCGTGCAGACGCGCAACGTGGAGCTGACCGAGGCGACGCAGGATCGCAACGTGCGGCTGGCGGCGGGGACGTATGCGTGCGTGGAAATTTCCGACAGCGGTTCGGGCATTGACGCCGACTCGTTGCCGCGCATCTTTGAGCCGTTTTTTACCACGAAACGCGCGCCGCATCGCGGGCTGGGGCTGGCGCTGGTTTACGGCATCATTACCAACCACGGCGGCGGCGTGGCGATTTCGAGCGAGCCGGGGATGGGCACATCGGCGCGGGTTTACCTGCCGGCGGACAAGACGCTGGTGCGCGAGGTCGTCAGCGCGAACAAGGAATTGCGCGGAACCGGCACGGTGCTGGTGGTGGATGACGAGAGCCTGGTGCTGACGATGGCGGAAACCATTTTGTCGGATTTTGGCTACAAGGTTTTGACGGCGAGCAACGGGCAGAAGGCGCTGACGGTTTTGAGCCAGTCCGGCAATGAGGTGGAGCTGGTCATCACGGATCTGGTGATGCCGGGCATGGGCGGGCGGGAGCTGATGGATCGCATCCGGCAATTATATCCCGGCCTGCCGGTAATGCCGACCAGCGGCTACGTGATGCCGGAGGATAAGAAACACACCGCCGGCTACCTGCAAAAGCCGTTCACCAGCACCGAGCTGCTGCTGAAGGTCAAGGCGGCGCTAGCGGCGAAGGCTGTTGACTAATACTTTCAATCCTGTTTAATTATTCTTATGCAAATCGAAAGTCTCAAAGTTTTCTGCGACTTGGCGGAAACGGAAAGTTTCACCAAGGCCGCCCAAATTAACGGCGTCACCCAGTCCGCCGTGAGTCAACAAATCAGCTCGCTGGAGCGCACGTTCAAGTCGCTGCTCATCGAGCGCAGCAAGAAAAAGTTCCGCCTCACGCGCGAGGGCCAGGTGCTTTATGATTACAGCAAGCAGGTCATCCAGACCTACGAATCGCTGCACAGCAAATTGCAGGACTTGAAGGACATCATCTCCGGCACCATCCGCGTGGCGACGATTTACTCCATCGGCCTGCACGATTTGCCGCCGTATGTCAAAAAGTTCATGAAGAGCTACCCGACGGTGAACGTCCACATCGAGTATCGCCGCGCCAATCAGGTTTATGAAGACGTGTTCAGCAACGTCGTGGATCTCGGCCTCGTCGCGTATCCGCAAAAGGATTCCAAGCTGGAAATCGTCCCGCTGCGCAAGGAACCGCTCGTTTTCATCTGCCATCCGCAGCATCCGTTCGCCAAGCAGAAATCCGTCAAGCTCAAGTCGCTCGCCGGCCAGAAGCTTATCGGCTTTGAGCCAGACATCCCCACGCGCAAGGCGCTGGACAAAATCCTCCGCGAATACGGCGTGGACGTGAAGCACGTCATGGAATTCGACAACGTCGAAACCGTGAAACGCGCCGTGGAGATTGACGCCGGCGTGTCCATCGTGCCCGTCGGCACCGTCCTGCAGGAAACCGCCAAGAACACGCTCGCCACCGTGGAGATCGAAGACGGCGAATTCTTCCGGCCCCTCGCCGCCATCTACAAAAAGAACAAGGTGCTCTCGCCGGCGATGAAGCAGTTCTTGGCTATCCTCAAAGACACGCTTTGAATTAAACGGTCATTTCACCAACGGGCGACGCCTGAAAAACGCCGCCCGTTTTTTATTCGCCGAAGCCGCCGCGATAAATCCCGTTGCGCGGCATTGCCGGCCAGCTTCTTGGCGGCGGCAACGGTTCGGCGTGATTTTCCTCCGTGCCCAGATCCTTGATTTCCCCGGCTGACAAGGCACGGTTGTAAATTGAAATTTCATCCAGCAGGCCGGAGAAAAACGCGTTGTAAGTCCAGTCACCGGGATGATCGGTGGGCCGGCGGCTGATCCACAAATCGCCCGTCGTCAGCGGCGTGAAGCTGCCCCACTGCGCCCGCGCCACCACCACGCCATTCACATACAGCACACCGTCGCCCGTCACCGAATCATACGTCGAGGCGACGTGTTGGAATCGTCCCGCCACCACCGTGCCCGGCGGCGAAATGAGGCTGTGCGGCTGGCGATCCGTCCCGACAAAATGCGCCGCCAGCACGCCCTGCGCGCCCGGCACGTTGCCGATCCAAAACTGCACGCCGATGACGCCGGGCATTTTGTCGCTCGGATTCCATTCCAAAATCGGATGAAAGCCCAAAACACTTTCCGGCTTGATCCACGCGCTCAAAGTCAGTCCGTCGCCGTTGCCGGGATTAAAATCCGGCGAGTCGGCAACTTTCATACAGGAGCTGAAACCGTTCATCACAAAAGCCCGCCCGACCTGGCCGTCGGCGAAGGCAACCTCCGTCAGAGTCAAATCATGGCCGCCAACCGAATCACGCCCGTCCTCCTCGCCCGACCAAAGTGCCACGAGGCCGGCGGGATGCGGGCGGCCCGCACCGGTAGCCGTCACAGAAATTTTCCGCAGGGAATCCGCCGCCAGCTCCACCTTGCCGAAACTGGTCTGCACCGCCAGCGCGTCTTCCGCCAGTTTCACCGTCAGCGTGTCGCCGTTGGCCGTGCCAAGCTGTGTGCGGTTCGTCGCCACGAACTCCAGCGCGCGAATCTCCTTCACCTCAAGTTTGAAATCGCCCAGCAGCGCGGAATGGAAGCGCAAATATTTCTCCACGCTCGTGCCGACGACGCGGGAACCGTCGCGCAATTCCACCGTCAAGCGCGGCGGTGGATTCGTGGCGGCGGCGCGGCAGGGGTTGACCCCATAAAATGAAATGGTCAACACACAGAAAAATTGAAGGAGGACGGTTTGCATTTTGGTTTGGCTTTTTCTCGTTCAGCGCATCCAGCTTTCAAACCAGCCAGTGGACGGCGAGGGCGTCGCCAGCGGTTCGCCGTGGTTTTCCGCCACGCAGATGGACTGAATTTCTTCCGCCGACAGCGCGCGATTGTAAATTGCAATTTCATCCATCAGGCCCGCGTAGGCCCGATCCGTTGACCAGTTGCCAGGGCTTCGTTCAATATGGCTGACCACAAAGTCGCCCTTCGTGCCGGCGACCGGTCCGCTTAACCGCCGCTGCGCCACGATAACACCATTCAAATACCAGACGCCGGTGCCGCTGCTTTTGTCATAGGTGAAGGCAATATGTTGAAACACGCCGCCCACCAATGTGTCGGGATGTGAAACCAAATGCCGGTTGCCATCAACGTCGGTAGCACAGGCCATCAGCACACCATTTTCGTAGGGCCGGGCGCCAATGGATAAAATCACCGCGCGGGCGTCGGTCCATTGGAACAAAGGATGCAGACCGTCAATCTGCGCCGGCCCTA
>Ga0208872_1000378_pt1 | contig 34780 bp, 38 predicted proteins | sample CryBogCBH12Aug08_FD_185508 | JGI IMG/M metagenome (GOLD analysis project Ga0208872, IMG submission 185508) | Freshwater microbial communities from Crystal Bog, Wisconsin, USA - CBH12Aug08 (SPAdes) | ecosystem: Environmental > Aquatic > Freshwater > Lake | place: Crystal Bog, Wisconsin, USA...
TTTTTTATTCTGTTAATTATTTGCTCTTTGAGATCAGGAGCTATTTTGTGTGTTTTCATATGCTTGTATGTTATTAATATTATTAATTATATACAAGATTGGTGTGCAAATTTTGGGGTCCGGGCCAACATGAATAGACATTTTGTCAATATCAACAGTTCAGCTTTTATTTTCAGGCTATCCTCTGTCATCCATTAGGTGTGGACAACATCGAAAAAGTCATAAAAAGAGCCAACCATTACAGATTCGAGAAACGCTTGTAGGAGTATATATATCGCTTACAATATTCGTCCCAGACGGACGATACTGAATATGTGACGGACTACACGGCGAGCCAGATCAAGAACGAGTAAAAGAGATTTTCAGTAAGGTCATCTCTGAAACGGACAAGCTCTGTAAGGACACAGAAGACTACGCTCTTACCGAGACAGCCAAAACGTCGCAGACTGCGGAACGCTCTTAGCAGACCTAGTGTTCTCTGTCATCAATATATACATGGAAAGAATAGGATATAACGCACTCATTGGAACCGCCAAGATCGTGCCCGTAGTAAAAGTTAAATATTGCTTATACGCCAGAAAATCGACTGAGCAAGATGAAAAACAAGCCCTTTCGATTGAATCGCAAGTGAAGGAAATATTACAAATTGCTGCGGAACCTGGACTCGAACCAAGATAACCTCCTCCAGAGGGAGGTGTCCTACCATTAGACGATTCCGCAAGAATAACTCTCTCACAATACCTCAAATATGCCGTTTTTTCAAGCTAACTTTTTTATAATTCAAAATTTTGATTCTCGTGATATAATGCGCAACATATGAGCAAAGAACAAAACGAACCGCATTTGAAATTTGCAGTACTTGCAGCCGATGTTGTTATATTTACCGTGCGTGATGGCAAACTTCTCATGCGTCTTTCAAACGTACATCGTCCACCTTTTTTTAATAACATACCGGGATTTCCGGGAGGACTCATTCAACCCGAAGAAACAGCCGAACAGACAGTACACCGTATCATCAAAGACCGAGCACGTATCTCATCTGCGCATATATACATAGAACAATTCTACACATTCTCACAAGTAGATCGTGACCCGCGTGGACGCGTTGTATCTGTCGGATATATTGCGCTCGTGCCGTGGGAAAAACTCTCAAAAGAAGAACAAGCTGATACAGACGAACTCTGGTGGAGTGACAAACGTCATATCAAAGAACTCGCCTACGACCACACACTCGTACTCGAAAAAGCATTGGCATACATACATACACGTATCAAAAGTACGACAATAATTTCCAAGCTACTTCCCGACCAGTTCACACTCACCATGATGGAAAACATGCTCGAGATTGTACTCGAAGAAAAGATGGACAAAAGAAATTTCCGCAAAAAAATCGCAAAAATCAAAATCTTGCACGCACTCAAAGAAAAGACAACTGGAATGAAACATCGCCCTGCACAACTCTACAAATTCAAATCCGAAAAAGTTATCGAAGCAAGTCTTTTGTAACAACATACACGTCGTTCAAAACAGCCCTTATATCATAAGAGCTGTTTTAGTATATATTTGACAATATTTATATTTTATTGTATTTACTTAATGTACCATTTACAATATCTAAATAGGTGTATATACTTAGTGTAATAAATACATTAACAATTAAATAACACTTACACATATATGACACCGAACGGAAAAGTAGGAGTTGTCATCGAGTACTTCCAAGTACAAGATCTAAGTCCTGACAACATACATATGTTGGACAGTATCTCAAAACAATGCGAGACGCTCTGCGTCATGCTGCGAACAATAGATGCCGTACCAACGGACAAACATCCATTGTCATTTATCGACAGAAAGGAAATGGTGCTTGCACTGTATCCAAACGCGCGCGTTATCAAAATCCGCAACTGCAAATCTGACAAAGTATGGTCACGATGGGTGGATGCAACATTGCAACAAGAATTTGGAGAATGTGAAATCACAATCTACAATTCTGTCCCCTCGTATAGCGGCCGATACAAAACATACGAAGTGCCAACTATGGATTCCACACCAGGAAAATCAGTTGTGCCAGTTCATGCAGTTACAGATCGTTCAAGCTATCGTGCCGGCGTTATTGCTTCGGCAGTAAATCGTTTTGCAATTGTATATTCCGCAGTTGACTGCGCGCTGTACAAAAAAGAAAACGGTGTGTACTACATCCTCCTTGGGCACAAAGAAGGAGATGATGACAAACACCGATTCATCGGAGGTATCACGGATGTCACCGACCCTTCTTTTAAATTTACGAGTAATCGTGAAGCAAAAGAAGAAGCCGGAGAAGAACTGATACACGAAGAACCCGAATATCTTGATTCATTTGCTGTAAAAGATTTTCGTTATGCCGGAACAAAAGACGGAGTGATGACAACTTTTTTTGCAATGAAATACATATCCGGGATGCCAACCGCACATGACGACATCGACAAAGTTACATGGTTCCGACTCGACGAAGCAGAACGCATCATCGTAGAAGGCCACAAACCCTTGCTCGCTCGCCTCACTGATTTCCTCACGGAATCAAAGTGGAAAAAAGTAGTAAGACTCACAAAACAAATTTTTCAAACAATTTTTTCTTAACTTCAAAATTAACAAAAATGGAATCAGTAAGAGAAGTTACCGACTTACAAAAGATGGTTCGCGGATCATCATTACAGGAACTGTACGGCAATATTACGCTGGAGACAGATTTCTACAAATTTACACATCCGGACCAATATCATCCAGGCGTAGAAAAAGAATTTATGTATGGAGAAGCTCGCATCGGCGGACAATACAAAAAGGTAGCCTGGCTCGGCATGGAAATGATCATCAGCGAAGGCCTGCTTACAGTACCCGCGTTCAAACAATTACTGCTTACGCGTGCATGGGTACAATCCGCCGGTGGATTCGACTACTTTGCCATGGAAGCGTGGAAAAGAGTTGAACAGCTCGGATATGTGCCAATAGAAATATGGTCACTACCCGAAGGCACAGTTGTACCGGAAGGCACTCCTATGTACTGGTACACCAGCACCGACCCATTCTTTGCAAAACATCTGTCACTCATAGAGGGCACGATGATGCACAACTGGACACCGACCAATATCAACTCGCGTTTCCTGCATGTAAAAGAAGAAACGAAGTCGCTGTTTGCGCAAACAAACTGCCTGGAAGATCTGGAATATTCCGTGCTGGATTTCAGCTACAGAAGCTGCACGTGTCCACAAGATGCTGTACGCAGAGGAACGGGATTCCTGATGCACTTCAACAGCTCCGACAACTGCATTGCAGATGTAATAGGAATAATGAAGCATTACAACGGACCACAGGTATTAAAATCAGTATGGGCCACAGAACATTCAGTAGCACTGAGCTTTGGTCCCGGTGAAGGCGAACTGGCATATCTCAAACACCAATTCATGAAAGCACCCAAAAATGCCATCGTTTCGTATCTCACAGACACATACGACAGCCGCAACTTCATGGAAAACGTAGTAGGCCATCCTGACATACAGGCGCTTATAAAAGAACGCACTGGATCATCAGTTGCCCGCGGCGATTCTGGAAAAGGAAAAGAAGAAATCGACATGCATCTACATTTCCTGGAAAAGCACTTCGGCAGCGAGATCGTAAAAGGATACAAAGTGCTTCGTCACAACAACAAAACTATCTGGGCCAACGATGTTGACCAGTTCAGTTGCGTTGATAACTATAAGCACATTGTAGAAAACGGTTGGGCTGCAAAAAATCTGGTACAAGGCGGAGGCAACGGCTTCATGACAAAAGACGTCAGCCGCGACGCACAGCGTACTGCAATCAAGCCGTACATGGCGACCATAGATGGAGTAAATGTCCCAATGGCAAAAACGCCAAAAGGTTCTCCATGGAAATCATCCAAGTTCGGCGAATTCAAAGTAGTACAAAACCCCAACAATGGCCGCATCGAAACTATCATGCTTAACCAGGTAGGTAAAGCTGCGTTTGATGCTCTCCCATCACTTGGAGTATGCCGCTGGCAAAACGGTGTGCGCATTGTTGGTTACGATTACTATGATGTGCAAGCCAACATGGCCGCAACAAAAGATATCCAGTATGAATAAACTGAATATCTAAAAAATATCACAGCCCTTGAAACTCAAAAAGTTTCAAGGGTTTTTATTTTGCAACGTATACTTTATTTTTCGTATGATATAATAAAATTCATATGACAGACGAAATAAATAATGAAAATATTACACATCATCGACATCTTACTCCGGATGAAATAAAAAAAGGATGTATCGAAATCGGCACAACAGAAGACGGTGTTCGTCTTTGTCGTGTTGAAGAAGAACTCAAACAAGGCATGGAAGAAATGGAGGCGTACGACCAAGCGGTAACATTTTATGGCTCCGCACGTTTCAAACCAGGTGATGAATATTATGAAAGAGCTCGCACCCTCGCATCTCGCATCGTCAAAGAATTAAATTTTGCTATTGTAACCGGTGGTGGACCAGGAATCATGGAAGGAGGTAATCGTGGTGCGTTTGAAGCAGGAGGCAAATCCGTCGGTGCTGCAATTCAGCTTCCAATGGAACAAAAAGACAACCCGTATCTCACAGACTCTATTCCTTTTTATTTTTTCTTTGCTCGACGCGTTGCGTTGTCGTTTTCTTCAAAGGTATTTATATACTTCCCAGGAGGATTCGGAACACTCGACGAACTCTTTGAGGTCATCACGCTTCTTCAAACAAAAAAATTAAAACCAATTCCAATCATCCTATACGGAAGCGATTTTTGGAAACCACTTATGGAAGGATTCGCTCGCCCCGTGCTTCTCAACAAATTCAAAACAATTAGCCCAGATGACATGAATTTGTTCACTATTACAGACGATGACAATCTCGTTCTCGAAATAATCAAAAAAGCTCCTCCTCGTGCAGAAGACAACAGACTCGATTAATAACTAAAATAATAAAAACAATAATCATACTCTCGTTCAGGCACACAAATTTTCTGCTGAAAATTTGTTCCGTTCGTCGCCGTCGCTCCTGCCGAGGCCTTCACGAAAGTATGATTATTGTTTTTTTGCTTACTTCTTATGTTTGATACACGCTTCTACGAACGCCAAGAAAAGCTTGTGTGGGACAACAGGTCTTGATTTGAATTCAGGATGAAATTGCGTTGCCAAAAAGAATGGGTGTACGCTTGTTGGTAATTCTGCAATTTCGCAAAGAGTACCGTCAGGAGATTTGCCGGAGAACACGAGTCCTGCTTTTTCGATATCTGCAACATACTTTGGATTAACTTCATATCGATGACGATGACGTTCTGAAATATTTTCTTCTCCATATGCAGCACGAGCGATAGTATCTTTTGAGATATATGCCGGATATGCACCAAGTCGCATCGTACCACCATAATGACCCTTATTGATTTTTTCTTTTTGAGATTCCATAACATCAATCACAAGATGTGACGATTGAGGATTAACTTCACGCGTACTTGCGTCAGCCCATCCCAAAATACTTCGTGAATATTCAATAACAGCAAGCTGCATTCCATAACACAATCCAAAATATGGAATTTTGTTTTCTCGAGCAAATTTGATTGCAGCAATGATACCTTCGGTACCTCGTGCGCCAAATCCACCTGGAACAATGATGCCGTCATACTTCGCAAGATCGGCAATCATCTCTGGGTACTTTTCGAATTCCATAGAATTAATCCATGTGAGTTTTGGTTGTCGAGAAAAGTGATACGTCGCATGACGAACAGCTTCGATAACCGAAATATATGAGTCCGCAAGGACAAAATCTCCTGTATCAAAATATTTGCCAATAATTGCGATTTTTATTTCCCCTACCGGCGCATGAATGCGTCGAGTAAATTGATTCCAATCTTTTACCAATCCGTCTTGTACGTTTTTACACGAAAGAAAGAGCATATCACAAAGCAAATTCGAGAGACCTTCTTTTTCAAAATTTTCTGGGATGTCATAGATACTATCGACGTCAGGAGCAGAGATAATTTGATTTGCAGGAACATTACAAAACATTGAGAGTTTCTCTTTGCGTTTTTCATCGAGCACGTGACTACTGCGAGCAATGATAATATCTGCTTGAATACCTGACGAATTAAGAAGTCGTGATGCGTGTTGTGTCGGTTTTGTTTTCATTTCACCAACCTTGCTTGGAATAGGAAGATACGAAACCATGACGAATGCAACATCTTTTGGATGGCGAAGTTTGAGCATGCGAGCAGCTTCGAGGAATAGCATGTTTTGATATTCACCGATTGTTCCACCGACTTCAATGATTACAACCTCAGCTTCGGCTTTCTTTTGAGCGTTTTCAATACGTTCAATTATTTCAAGCGGGATATGTGGGACAACTTCCACACATTTGCCTCCGTATTCCAAATTGCGCTCTTTTTCAATAACTGATTTGTACACACGACCTGTGGTCATGTAATTAAAGCTGCTCAAATCAATATTCAAAAAGCGCTCATAATTACCCATGTCTTGATCAGTCTCGTCTCCATCATCCAACACAAAACATTCACCGTGCTCCGTCGGATTCATCGTACCGGCATCAACATTGATATACGGATCAATCTTTATCGCCGTGACTTTGAGTCCACGATCTTGCATTATTTTGCCGATTGAAGATGCTGTTACACCCTTACCCACTCCTGAAATAACTCCCCCGACCACAAAAATATACTTTGGATTTGCCGTTTCTTTTTTATTGAAATTAAACATTTGATTGTTGTGACTAGACTTTTAAATATTTTCTTGATGCAAGAGCAGATGACAACGCACCAAGACCAACACCAAACACCAGAATAATCACAAGGAATTCAAATATATGGTCAGTATAGTACGAGAACAAATTGATACCCTGGAAGAACTCAGTCATATTTTTGCCAAACCAATATGTAATCGGCAAAAAGAGCAGGAGCGTGAGCACCGTCGCAACAACTCCATACAGCGCACCTTCAATAAAGAATGGTCCGTGCACTTGTGCGCGTCCTCCTCCAACGAGACGCATGACAGAAATCTCTTCTCTCGAAAAGTATATTGCAAGACGAATAGTGTTAAACGTGATAAGCACAGAGAGAATCATAAGCACAAGGGCTACCGCAAAACCAAGTGTTCGGCCTTTGTGCAAAATACCGTTAATCACATCAATTTCGGATTTGTTGTACGAAACGTGGTCAATAATCGATTGTGTTCCAGCATCAAGCGTTGTGCCATCATTAAAAAACGAAGCGATACTATCGTATTGAGAAATATCTTTTGCGTTAATGTTGAGCATTGCACCGATTGGGTTACTATCGAGCTCATCAAGTGCTTGGAGAGTCGTTTGGTCGTTTTGGTGGCGAGTACGAAACGCATCGAGTGCATCTTTTTCTGAAACATATTCAGTACTGGCAACCTCAGGCAATGCGTCCACTTGAGACTTCAACGAAAGAATCTGACTCTCACCAACTCCTGGCAAAAAATACACAGAAACATCGACTTTGTTTTCGACGTTTATAAGTGTAGTTTGAAGTACATGTTGAAAAAGAAGAATTCCCGTAATCACAGAGAGCGTGATTGTCATGATAAGCACAGAGGCCAAAGAAACCATTCCGTTACGCGCGAAATTTACCACACCAGAACGAAACATTCTTTTTATATTTACCATTCGCATATCTAATTAAATCATATAACGACCGTCTTTGTCATCTCTGGTAATTTTGCCTTTTTCCAGTGTAATAACCCGCTTGCCGATAGAATCCACCACCCCGCGATTGTGAGTAGTCAAAATCACCGTTGTGCCAAGTTCATTTATTTTTTTGAAAATTTGAACGACTTCATACGTACTGATTGGGTCAAGATTACCCGTTGGTTCGTCTGCAATGATAACCTCCGGTTGATTGATGATTGCACGAGCGATTGCCAAACGTTGCTTCTCTCCACCAGAGAGTTGAGAAGGAAAACAATCCGCCTTGTCTGTAATATCTACAAGATCAAGTACATGAGGAACGTCTGCGGCAATCTCAGCGTCGCTTTTGCCAGCAGCCTCCATTGCAAATGCAATATTTTCATACGCAGTTTTGTTTGGAAGTAATTTGAAATCTTGAAAAACAGTACCTATTCTTCTGCGAAGTTTTGTAAGCTCACCCGAGCACATTCTATGAATATCGGCTGATTCAAAAAAAACCGTACCGTCAGTAGGATTTTCTTCTGCAAGGATTAATTTTACGAGAGTTGTTTTGCCGGCGCCGGAATGTCCGACGATGGTCAAGAATTCTCCCGCATTAACAGATATTGTTATATCTTCAAGCGCCTTTGTGTCTTTTTGGTATATTTTTGTAACACCGTTGAAATAAATCATGAATAGAAAAAATGCTAATGAAATGAATAAGGGGAACAAAGTAAAAAGGTGTGTCCCCAAGCGCTATTATAGCCCCTTTTCGGCTTCAATGAAAGCGTCCAAATCCCCCTCGTCGAGCACTCCTTTTACATCTGAGGTTTCTACCCCAGTACGCAAGTCTTTGACAAGTTTGTACGGATGTAGCACATAGTTTCGAATCTGATTTCCCCATTCGATTTCAGTACCTTTGTTTGTCTGCATGCTATCAACAAGCTCTTTGTGTTCATCTTCAGCTTTTTTAAAAAGTTTTCCACGAAGTATCTCCATCGCGCGTTCACGATTTTGTTCCTGACTGCGTTCTTCACGCACGAGAACAGAAATTCCAGTTGGTTTGTGCAATATACGTACGGCCGTCTCTCGCTTGTTAACATTTTGACCACCCGGACCACCCGCTTTTGCAAAATCAATCTCAACATCTCCTTCGTTCAGTTCAGGCATTGCCGTCTTTGGAATTTTTGGAATAACTTCAACAAGCGCAAAACTTGTATTGCGCTTAGCTTTAGAATTAAATGGACTTGTACGAACAAGACGATGCACACCACTTTCTTTTTTGAGTAATCCGTACGAACCCTTGCCCTCAACTTCGAACGACACATTACGAAATCCATTATGATCATTACGGTGCTCATGAATCATAGAGTACGAAAATCCTTTGCGAGCAAAAAATTTCACATACATATCAAAAAGCATTCGAGCAAAATCTTCGGCATCATCTCCACCGGCACCTGAAATGATAGACATGATTGCAGACGCTCGGTCAAAAACCGCAACGCCTTCTTTTTTTGCTTTTAACTCACCAAGTTCACGTACCATCGCCTGAGCCTTATCCTTGTCATTCCAAAAATCCGCCTGACTCATTGCGGTTTCGATTTCCAAAATTTGTTTTTCAATTTCAGTTTCTGATTTCATGTAAATAATTATACCACTTGAGCCACCCCGGAGGATCGAACTCCGGACCCCACCCTTACGAAGGGTGTGCTCTACCAACTGAGCTAGGGTGGCAATCTGAGCCGTTGTCCGGGATTGAACCGGAGACCTCAGTCTTACCAAGACTGTGCTCTACCAACTGAGCTACAACGGCTTGCGAACTCAGTTATCATACAGTATTTTATGGTTTTTTCAATCCGCCGATTTTGCCCCGCAAAATCAAAATACACATGAGTGCACCAAACGTCGCGAGATAGCACGGATATATTGCAACACCATACGTCCAATGCGAAATCGCAAAGACGGACAATATATAACTAATCATGAATAGCACCCAACCAAACATATTTTCAGAGGATGGATCAATATACGTTTTACGAATTGTTGGCAAAAACGCAAATATATCGGCAATAACTCCAATCGTAAGTGAAATATCCGCTGAATGGAACATAATATATAAAATAATCGATACAATAGATAGAAAAAGTACTACATAATCAAAAATGGAAAAACCACCCTTCCAGTATTTGATTGAAAGAAAAAACACAATGGCGGGAAATAGTGCATTGCAATACGCAAGAGGCAGTGTCTCATGTGCCCCAACACGTATATAGAAAAACAAATTAATACTTCCGATGATTACCCACAAAAGCCAAGAAAATGGATGCGGTTTTGTGTCACCTTTCAAAATCGAAATGACATACGGAATATACGAAGAAATAAAGACCAGCGCCGAGACAAATCCAAGAATATAGTAGACGGACATACATATATGGTATCACATGAAAAATAAAATGCGTGAAATTTGCGAAGCAAATTTCACGCATTTGGGATTTCAAAAAATTCTTGTTGTTTCAAAAGTACATCCTTACCAAACGTACGGATCGTCACATCACGCCAAACCGAATAATGATAAAACCCGACAATTCGAGTAAGTGTCTCCTCGTTGTGAGGCATCGGACCAATTGTTCCACTCTTGTAATACTCCTTGATATCAAAAACCATTTTTGAACGGAAAAACAAATTATCCGAAACAAAAAGTTTACGAAGTAACGGATACGCTTCATTCAAACTTGCCGCATTAAACGTCTTGTGCGGATAATTCCAAATTGGTTCAAGAAACACATTGTTCCCTGCAAGCAATTCATGGAGCGCTTCGCAATAGCCGTCAATCTTATCAATAAAAGAAAGAATCTGAGATTCAAGACAACTTTTTTGCATGATACGCAACATTGTTTCTCTATACTCATACCCTTGTACTTTTTTTGGATACCATTTTGACAATTCCTCGAGTGCGGCGAACTCCTCTTCTTTGAGTTTGTTGCGCTCTTCTGGGCTCATCAAAAGTTTTAGTTGAAGTGGATAATCTCCGGTAATTAATTCCAAATCATCATGATGTCTAATCATCCATCTAAATAATTTTACATCAAGCGACGGGAACATTTCCAAAAGAAACGGCAACGAAAAATCAAACAGCGCTTCAATTCTTTTTGTATGGATATGCAAATTCGTGCGATAAAACATCACCTTGAATTTGTGATATCGTATAACGGATTTTAAATCTTTCTCATGATTACTCAAGAGAAAGCGTTTTTGTGTCTTTCCCATATGAGCAATTTTTTAAATTTTGAAGGTTGATATTACGCAAAGATTAGTTCCGAATGATATCAAAGTCAATCGTTTACACAGACAAAAATGTGTGTAATAAACTCACTACATTAAAAAAATACCGGGTTTATTCGGTATTTTGTGTATATGTATTATTGCAATATCAAATGATGTCGCACGTAATCTGTCAGTTCTAATGAAGAAACAAAACGCTTAACATACGGACTTCCATCAAATTCATGGTTCGTATCAGAAAGATACAACACCCGAAATCCGGCAGATAATCCACCGATTACGTCCGAACGACCGTCACCAACAACGTACGTCATTTCATCTCCACCACCCAAGTGATGCGCAGCTTTCAAAAAAACATCCGGCGCCGGTTTTGGATTTTTACAGTCTTCTGCAGAAAAGATTCCTGCACCCAAAAAATGTCGCAGTGTACGATCGGGTACAACGGAATTAGAAAGTACCGATTGACCCATGCAACAATGCAGCCAATGCATTGGAGCGGCGGATGCAACAGACATAGGAATTCCGTTCTTTGACAAAAATTCAATGAGTTCATACATTCTCGGCAAACAATGTATCGGTTTGGTCTTTGCCAGTGTGTATATGTCTTCCCATTTTTCTTTGTACATCAATTCGACATCATGACCGGGAGCAAGTGTAGCAAAAACATGTCTGGTCGACATACCAGCAAAACGCTCAGAAATACTTTGTGGTGTAACCTCCACACCCCTTTTTAACAAAACAGCCGCTTCAACTGTGGCATGAAAAGGAAGTTGGGTGTCAACAATCGTCCCATCGGAATCAAAAATCATTTTCATTTGATATGTTTTTTGTTTTAAAAAATATTTAAAGCAATACTAGCACAAAATTACAAAAACCGCCCACGAGGGGCGGTTTTTGTAATTTGCGAGAAAGGCACGGTTTCCCTATGCAATGTTAATTCGGGATTTAATTGGACGGCTTTTCATAAAACAACATCTGGCCATCATCGCTCTTATTCAACAATTTAAAACCTAAAGAATCCATAACTCGTTGATACAAATTAATTCTCTGGATTTCCTTTTTACTACCCTGATCACTACTTGCCGATATGCGAATACTATCAACTGAATAATTGGATGATTTTTTCAAAAGTGCACTAATAATCGGTCGTATGATTTTTGCCCGCTTAAAAACATCTTTGTTTATTAAATCTTCATTTCCATTAACTGTAAAATCAATATCAAAATATTTTCCGGTACAATTACCACCCGCATCAGATAATAAATATATTCCGGTTGTAAATGTATACATATCCCCATCTATCATGGTCGAATACTCCCATTCGATAGACGGCTCACCATTTTTTGTATCAAACTTAAACGGTGTAATTTTTTTAATGTTTTTTGTAACATCTTTTACAATCTCAATATTTTGACCAGAGTCAGTAAGAGTCTCTGTTTTTATTTTTTCATCAAAATTCATTTTTCTATTATACCAGTTTCGCTTCCAATATACCCACAGAGTGGGGTCGGCTATTACATAGCCAGGTACTTTTCGATTTTGATTGCGCAGTCGACGGGGCTCGAACCCGCAACCTCTCCCGTGACAGGGGAGTGCTCTAACCAATTGAGCTACGACTGCATAGCGCACAATCATTTTCCGTCAAACGACGGACTGTGTCGATGAGTGGAATCGGACCACTGTCTAAGGCTTATGAGTCCTTCGTTCTACCATTGAACTACACCGACATATTCACTTGTTGCGGGAGGCCGAATCGAACGGCCGCCTCAAGGTTATGAGCCTTGCGAGATACCACTTCTCTATCCCGCGATAATATTAAACAAAAAGCGCGAAACATGCGCAGTGCCATTGTACTAGAAAAACGCAAAAAAGCAACCCGCCCATCCCCCATTAAATAAAACCCAATTCTTGAAAAACCATCTCATACAAACGAATTGTACGTCGTGCGTCATGCTCGGAAAATTCAAAATCCGAACCCTCGTGTGCAATACGATTGCGCACAAGATGTGCTTCCCATGCAAACTGCAACGTACTCAAATCCCCTGGTGAAATATTTTTTAAACGTTCACCAATACCAATTCCAGGGATACCTTTTTCTTCGAGCAAGCTTTCAAGAATTGAGTCAGCTTCAATCACGGCAAGTCGCCAATCAGATGGATTTGGTGAACTTGCCAAATCTTCGACATGAGTCCAGCGGACGTTTTGACCCTGATCTTGTTGCATTTGATATGCCTGATACTCGGCGATTGCATGATGCAAGTGACCGTGTTCTTCTTTGTAGATTTCAATCAATCGCACAATACAATACAACGTGATTGTTATTCCAAAAAAACTAAGCAGATACGAAATCAAATAAATTATATTATCAAGATGAAGAGTCGTTAACCAATACCAAAAATACAATGGTCGACTGAACCAGTAATCCAAATTAAGAAACATTGTTTCAAATATTGGTTTGTGAGTTATTGTTTGTTGATATAAAGAAGGAGGCATAGAAAAATGTGATTACACACTCTTCTATTGTAATACGCGTTCGAGTTCTTTGCCAATGGAAAAGAGTTCATTGTCTCTCCATCGTGGAGCTGTTAGCTGAACTGAAGTTGGCAAACCAGAAGAAGTTGTGCCAGTTGGAATCGCAATCGCAGGACAACCAGAAAGATTAGCCGGCGCAGAAAAAACATCCGAGAGGTACATCGCAACAGGATCTGTCATTTTTTCTCCGAGTTTGAATGGCAAAGTCGGAGCAGGAGGTGTCACAAGAAAATCAACTTTTTCAAACATTCGGTCAAGTTCTTTTGTTATTTCGTTGCGAAGCATAATTGCCTTGCGGTAATACGCATCATAATATCCATGCGAGAGCACGTATGTTCCGAGCAAAATTCTACGACGAGCTTCTCGTCCAAATCCCTGACCTCGAGTCTTCGAATAAAAATCAAAAAGATTTTTTTCTTTTGCATGGTATCCATAACGAACTCCATCAAGACGCTCAAGGTTCGTCGAAACTTCTGCCGGCATAACGATGTAATACACGGCAAGAGAATATTTTATATATTCAAAATCAATAACCTCAATTTCGTAACCAATTTTTTTGAACGCTTCAAGTGATTTGATAAATGTATCATACACTTCTTTATCAATTCCCTCTCCATCCATAACGTCTTTTGGAACGGCAATCTTTTTCATGTGGTTCTTTTCTTTTGGTATACGTTTAGCGAGAGGTACGGTTGTCGCATCAAGCGGATCACACGATGCAAGAATCTTTGAAACAATTTCGGCATCTGCAACGTTTTTTGTAAGTGGACCAATCTGATCAAGAGAGTTTCCCATTGCAATAAGTCCAGAACGTGAGACAGATCCGTATGTTGGTTTGAATCCGACAAGCCCATTATATGCAGCCGGCTGACGAATCGAACCACACGTCTCACTTCCAAGAGCAACAAGCGCTCCATGCATCGACACAGCTGCAGCTGACCCACCCGACGAACCTCCTGGAACACGTTCTCGATCTAATGGATTTCGTGTAATACCAAACGCAGATGTTTGCGTTGAACTTCCCATTGCAAACTCATCCATATTTGTTCGTCCAAGAAAAACCGGATTTTCTTTTTGAATATTTTCAATTGCAGTAGATGAATAATCTGCGGTATATCCTTCAAGAATCTTTGAACCCGCAGTGACTTTTTTGCCCTTGATAAGCATATTGTCTTTTATTGCCATCGGAATTCCGGTGAGTATTGTTGCTGTGCCATCAGCAAATCTTTTTTGTGCAGCACTCGCCTGCTCTGCAATGTCATCAAAAATTTCCAAGTATGCATTGATGTCTGGGTTCTTTTCTTTGATTACAGCAAGATATGCATCACACAACTCCTGCACAGAAAAATCTCCACGAACAAGTGATTCATGAACAGACTCAATAGTTATATTTTTTAAATCAATTTCTTTTTTCATTAGAGTATTTTGTTTATCTTTACAAATCCATCTTGTTTCTCCGGAACGTTTGCCATAAGTAAATCTGTGTACATTCCAGTCTCATTCGTCGCGATATCCTCACGTGCTACGTTTCTGTTTTCAGGAACATCAATTTCGGTTCCAGAAACAGTGATATTGGTTACTTGATCGACATATACGAGAATAGCCTTCAAATCATGAAGAAGTTCTTCGGCTTCAGTATCTGAAATATCGAGGCGGGACAAAGTCGCCAAATGTTTAATATCTTGTAATTGCATAAGTCTATTTATACCATTAAATAACGTATTTTGACGACTTTACATTTTATCTTTATATTATATAAATTTACTGTTTTTATTTAAGTAAATCAAGAAATTCTTTCTCGTCGATTATTTTTATTCCCATTTTTTTTGCATCGTCATATTTGGAACCGGCGGATTCTCCCGCGACGACATAATCTGTATTTTTTGAAACAGATGATGCGACCTTGCCACCACGATCCAAGATTTTTTGTTTTGCTTCATCGCGAGACAATGTTGGCATTGTACCAGTAAGTACGAAAATAAGTCCTGCGAGATTTTGGTTACTCGTTTTTTTCTTTATACTTTCAACATGAATTTGTTCGAGCAAATCTTTGACGACTTTTTGATTGTGTTTATCAGCAAACCAGTTGACCACCGATTGCGAAACACGCGGACCAACGCCATCAATTGATTCAAGTTCTGCTTGTGTTGCATGTTGAAAATGTGAAAAAGTTCCAAAATGTAATGCCATATCGCGAGCTGTTTCTTCGCCAACTTCCGGTATAGACAACGCGACGATAAATCTATCCATGGAGCAATGTCTTTTTTTCTCAATAGCTTCAAGCAAATTGTCGGCAGATTTTTCGGCAAAGCGTGGAAGTTCCAACAAATCACCTTTTTTGAGAGTAAATATATCGGCACGACTTGAGATGAGTCCTGCATCGAGCAATGCATCCAGATTTTTTGGTCCGAGATGTTCGATATCAAGCGCGTTCTTACTCGTGAAATAATATAACGTACGACGATCTTTTGCTGGACAACGTGGATTACTACAATAGAGAGCAGCAGATTCCTCTCCGCCTTTTGTGCCGATTTCTTTTTTGTTTAATTGTGTATCGCATTCAGGGCACACACGCGGCATATGAAAAACTTTTTCACGACCCGTACGCATGTCCGTGAGCACTTTGACAATATCAGGAATAACATCTCCTGCCTTTTGCAAAATCACTGTATCACCAACACGTACATCAAGGCGTCGTATCTCATCTTCGTTGTGCAACGTCGCGCGCGAAACCGTCGAACCATACACAACAACCGGTCGCAAATGTGCAACAGGTGTAACAACTCCAGTACGTCCAACTTGAAGTGCGATGTCTTCGACAACCGTTGTAACTTGTTCTGCTGGAAATTTGAACGCCACAACAAATCGTGGAGCCTTGCCGGTATACCCCAACACCTCCTGTATTTTTCTATCATTAACTTTGAGCATGATACCGTCAAAGAAATAATCCTGTTTATCTTTTTTGATTTTCCATTCCTTCCAGTACTCAACAACCTCATCAACATTTTTTGCAAGAGAATATTCCCTGTTAACCCGGAAACCAAGTGAAGACAAAAGTTTGAGTTCTTTTTCTTGAGATTCAGGAAACGCTCCATCAATACGCGAGATGTCATAAATAAATGTTGAGAGTTTGCGTTCGCCGACAATACTCGAATCAAGTTGACGAATCGTTCCAGCAACAACGTTTCTTGGATTTGCAAAGACTTCGACTCCGGCTTTTTTTTGCATTTCGTTAAGTTGTGCAAATTGTTTTTTTGTCATGTAAATTTCACCTTCAACAATACATGACACGGGCTGATTGAGACGAAGCGGTACAGACTCAATCATTTTAATATTTGCAGTTACGTCCTCACCATGTGTTCCATCACCGCGAGTTGCACCAGTCTTTAATAACCCTTTTTCATATGTAAGTACAATGTGCATGCCATCGATTTTGTGTTCACAAACATATTCCGGCACAATATCTTTGTCTGTTTCTGTTTTATAAAATCTGCGAACGCGCGCATCAAAATCAAATATGTCTTCTTCAGAAAATGCATCATTGGAAGACCATTGTGGTATTTCATGACGCACCTTTTTGAATCCGGCAAGTGGTTTGCCTGCAACACGCTGACTCGGAGAATCAGGCGTAACAAGCTCAGGAAACTGAGTTTCAATATCAACAAGCTCTTTTTTGAGTGAATCGAGAGCTTCCTCAGAAATCAATGATTCGTCGAGAACATGGTAGCTATATCGGTATTTCTCAATGGCTTTTTTGAGTTTTTCCAAGCGATTTTCGGCGTCTTGTTTTGTCATACGCAACCAGTATACCGCACAAAATTTGTCTCTGCACTTAATTGGAATATGTGATTCGAAGAGCACGACTTACCAAATTGGGCTTGAGAGATGATGTGTCAATGCAGTTGGCAGAATCTTTTTGAGGAGCGTTATAGCCATATGAATCAATCTGAGTACTTGTTCCAGTCCCTGCTTGTTTATTGATATATACTTCCGCACACGACCGAGCCGTAATGGGGAGTGAAAATTGAAAATTAACAAAATCTCCAGACGGAGAAGAATACACCACTTGATGTCCATGACAACTATATGAGTCACTGGTTGTTGTTGCAAATGCCTGCATACTATCCATATACATTGCACATTCAATACCAGTATCTGCTGCCATAAACGCAAGATCAGAATCTCGTGCTTCAATAGAAAACAAAATTTCTTTGTACGAAACTTGTGTAATACCGATGGCGACAAGCATCAGCACGCTCGTCATCAAAATTGCAAACAAAATTGCAATTCCCTTTTCACGATGTGCTTTTTTTTCAGTACTGTTCATATATTATTGTGAAGCATAATAATCAAACAAACTTTCGTTCATCGAAAGAAGCTGCGTCGTCTGCCCCTCCTTCCATGTAACGTTCGACGTTACTTCCAATTCTGTCGTTGATGTTCCACTATGATATGGCGCAAACGTAAGTTCTCGGGTAAACGGAGTGATTGTGCCATCAATGGTCGTCCCATTTTCATGAACATAAAATCCATCAGAATTGTAATAAAAGGTACATGTCGAAGCGCCAGCACCGTTTGAAATACACGGCGCAAAACTCAAACTGCCTTGAGGTCCCAAATTGCGAAGACTGCGAACGTCGATATCACATGGGCCAGTACACGCGCTACTCAGTGATGCTATAAAATTATTCCAACCGTTTTCATAACTTGTTGAATCAGACAACACATACGAATCTCGCTTGGCACGCACAATCTCAATGCCTTCTTGAGCCAGATAGTTTGCAATCAAACGGTTCTTCGCGCTTGCTGTATTGAGACCTCCTTGTGTTGCAACTGTAATTATTCCGGTTATCGCAATAGCAAAAATCGCCGTTGCAATCAAAACTTCAACCAGAGTAAAACCACCCGATGAAATTATTTCATTTTTTTTCTGGTTATTATTGTATATTTTTTTTATATGTATATTCATAATATATAGCGCGTGTTCCCTTGCATCGAATAAATTCGACGTACGTGTTCCCTTATCCATCAAGAGGTCGTGAAGCGACAGTTGTTTGAATTGAAAAACCAGATTTAATACCTTGATACGTCACGCTGCCACTCAAACCAATATTTACAACCGGCTGATTTGTATCACCTCCTTCAGGCGGCAATGAACCATCAACAATAAAACCAGACTTAAGAGGATCAATAGTGACTTCAGGTAAGTTAAAAATTTGTACGACTCCGCTCCCAACCTGCTTTGTTATTTGAGATGCACTGCCATCTGTCGGTACAGTAATTGTATACGTAATCGTCGAACCTGAAACGCTATTAAAAATAATTTGGTGTGAACCATCAGGACAATCTTGTGGAACAGACGTCACTTCACCGGTGCTAGAAAGGACGCAATGGAAGTTTGTTCCCAAACGAATATTGCGTGACATATCCTCCATAATAAAATTCAGATTATCCATCACCGTACGATTGTTTTGCGAGATGGCGTGTTGATTCATCGCATTTAATACAGCACCCATACCAACAATAATAACAACCATAAAAATAGTCATCGCAATCATCGTCTCAATCAACGTAAAACCTTGATTGAACATGTTTCTTCCTTTTTTATTTTTTATAAAAAATAAATTCATATATGATTACGAGCACAAGCTCGGGCTTGCCGCTGAATTAAACGTACTCAACTGACCAAAACTGTTCACTTTGATTGATCTCTTCGAAGAAGTGTCTTGAGGAGACGCAATTTCGATACAGGCGGCCGTTGCCGGAAATGGCGTTGAACCTACGGGGCTGCTTATCATAATTGACGCATCAGGGAGCGGTCGTGTAAAAACAATACTGACACTCGCAAGGAACGATGGCGCACTGCATACCGCACCACTTGAAACAGGTTTATAACAAATATTATCAATATATTCTCCAGTATTGATTGTCGTAGATGAAATACATTCTGGATTTGATGTACATGGGAACGTGCCAGCCGGTGGAATATATACCTTGTCACCAACGGTTGCAGTACTTGATGTTCCAGTACCCGGCATGTCAGTAAAATAAACAAATTGATTATTGCTCACATCAATGGTTGTTGATGTTGATGTCGTAAAATACACTCCATACGAGGGTTTCAAATCTCGACTAATAAAATTCGAATTAACTGCCCCCATCATTGCATCTTTCTGTGCTTGCACAATACGCAATGCAATATCTTGTGTTAAGTTTTCGAATGAAATACGCGCAGAAAAGACTCTAAAATTCGCAAGAGCGATTGTCGATAAAATAGCAAAAATCAAAATCACGAAAATAAGTTCCAAAATGGTAAATCCACATTCGGAATGAAATGTATTTTTTCGATTTTTAATTTTTAAAAGTCTTTCTTGCATGGCAACTCCTAGTAGCCACCAATAAATCGAAAGATGGTCCACAAATTACAATTATACAAAACAACAAGAATCGTTCCGAGCGCAAGGAATGGACCAAACGGAATTGCAGTCGCAAGACTGATACCATTTTTGCCAAATAATCTCGAAACAACCAAAATCAAAATACTGACGATTGCACCAATCCAAAATGAAAACAAAATTGCAGTAATCCCAGCTGACATTCCAAGCAAAAATCCAATTCCAATCATGAATTTTGAATCTCCCAAACCCATCCACTTCCCTTTGGAAACAAGCCAAAGCAACGAAAACGGTGCTGGCAAAATAATTCCTGCAAGGATTTGAGTATATGACGGAAGATGAGTAACAATTGAATCACCTTGAATAAAGAACATGCCGACAAACGCAATCATCGTAAATGTCAAAATAAGTCCATCGGGCAAAATCTTATGTCGAATATCATACACCGACAATACAATCAATATTGAAAAGATAATCGCATAATACACAAACAAAACTCCAAAAAGAATTGGCGTATGCGCAAGCAAATATTCAAAATGAAAATACAAAAAAACAAACAAGAGACCGGTAATTGCTTCAACCGCAGGATACTGCCAAGAAATCTTGGTCTTGCATCCATCGCATCGTCCACGTTGAGTCAAAAAACTTCCGATCGGAACAAGTTCAAAGAAACCAAGTTTTTTGCCGCAAGAAAAACATATCGAACGCCCTGACACAATACTGCGTCCACTTCGGTAACGCAAAATTACGACATTCAAAAAACTGCCGATAATCGAGCCAAAGAGAAAAATAATAATTGGAAGAATTGTGTCAAAAATAGTATCCACGTATACAGTATACCATTACACAAAAAATTATCTACAAGAAAATAAAGAATAATTTGTAAACAATGATTGAAAATCAGTAAGGACCGTTACCGCAGAAGCAGCTGTTTTTAAATATGCGCTGCCATTATAATCCATACATACAACGTCTTTGGTACTCGAAAGACGCGCCATAAATATCCATCTACCTCCAATCGAAGGCAACGTCGCTTCTGATTGATAGTAATACAATGTACCAGTGGGCAGGCCATTAATCAACGCAGACATTCCTGAAGTTGACGACGCAGAATCTGCAAACAAATTAGTAGCCTGTGCAATTGTCGATGACGCAATTGCTGGACCAACGGCAACAGCAGACGGGTCATTATATAATTGTGCCTGTCCGCGCATGTTTACGACTTGGCTTTTTATTTTTGCGTCATTACCTCCCGAACGTGCATTACCAAGAGATGTAAGCACGATGGTTGCGAGAATTCCGATAATCGCGATAACGACAAGCAATTCGATAAGGGTGAATCCTTTTGATAAAAAATTATTTTTTCTCAGTGTCTTCATAAAATTATATTTTTATTATATCACAACAAAACCCGCCATTGGCGGGTTTTGTTTGTTAAAAACACAGAATATTTAGTTACAAAGATAATTTGCCACCGTTATAACACTAGTACTTGAAGCAGTACCAGTAGCATATGATTTTGCAGCACCAGTGTAATCCACACAAAATGCTCCACCGTTACTCAAACTTGCAGAAAAGAGCCACTTTCCTCCATTTGCAGGATTGTTTGTTCCGTCAGTTTCATACCAGATAGGAGTTCCTGATGGAAGATTTGAAGCAAGATTAAACAAACCATTATTAGCAGAATCAGTAAACAATGTAGTACCAGTAGCTGTGATAGCTGTACCTTGACCAGTACCAGCTGCAACAGCAGTAACTGTTCCAGTATACAATTGAGCCTGACCTCTCATATTTGAAAGTTGACCTTTAATTTTTGCATCATTTGCTCCCGAACGTGCATTACCAAGAGATGTAAGCACGATGGTTGCGAGAATTCCGATAATCGCGATAACGACAAGCAATTCGATAAGGGTGAATCCTTTTTGTTTTTGTATTTTTTGCATAATAAAATAAAACTATTAATAATTGAGACCCGACTTATATTCTAATGTTATAATTATACACTGGTTCTATACATTTTGCCCTTTGGGTGTGGAAAACAAACGGAATATCCAAAAACCTAAACACTCGAAGATGAAATACTATAAATCGGTACCATGACTGATACGAGAAGCACTCCGACACCAAGACCCAACACCACAATCATAATTGGCTCAATAAGACCGACGAGTGTATTAACCGCCTCATCCACCTCACGGGCATAAAAGGCTGACAACGTCTTCAAAATACCAGCGACACCCCCCGTCTCTTCTCCAACACGAATCATCTGCACCATGATTTTAGGAATTTCATCATGTTTCTCAAGCGCATCCGAAAAAGGCTTTCCAGCTTTCACTGCCTCAACAGCTTCGTTCATGATATCTTCATAGACTCTGTTGCCTACAACCTTTGCAGTGATTTCGAGTGAGTGAACGATAGCAACACCTGAAGAAAGCATGGTATTCATGTTGTCCGCAATACGAGAGAGATATAGTTTTTGATAGAGTGGACCAACGGCAGGAAGCTTGAGTTTGAGTCCGTCGAGATATGATTTGCCAGCTTTTGTCTTTGATAAGTGAAATACGTACGCACCAAGCAATACCAAAAATATCAAAACCCAAATTCCATAGTTAACGAGCAAGCTTGAAATACTAAATACAACTTGAGTATACACAGGCACCGGTGCACCCGAGGCCAAAATAATTGATGCCAATTTGGGAACGATAAACACAAACATAAGTGTCATCACAACAAAGAAAATTCCAATAACGAAACCTGGATAAATAAGAGCGTTTTTTGTTTTGTTGGTCAATGCATATTGGCGATCGAGATAGTCCGCCAAGAAAGAGAATATTTGATTCAGCTTTCCAGACTCTTCACCTGCCTTGACCATGTTTACATAAAAATCAGAGAAAATTTCTGGATGTTTGGCAAGGGCAACGGAAATCTGATTTCCGGATTGAATATCATCAACGACAATTGTGAGTTTGCGACGAAGCAATTTATTTTCGGCATTTGTGGCAAGCATCGTAAATGCCTTGAGTGCCGAAACGTTGGCATCAAACAGTGTTGCAACCTGACGAGAAAGAATCACAACATCTCGAACAGGTACACTCTCAAAAAGGTTCTTTTCAAAAATAGATTTGTCTTCTTCGTTTTTGACAGAAATAACAATCAAGCCTCTGCGCTGAAGACCTGAAATAGCCAAATCCTTGCTTGCGGCATCGATTGTTCCCTCTTTTTTTTCACCGGTATTGGTGACAGCTTTGTATAAAAAATTCATATTACATCAATCGCTCGAGAGCTTTTGGATTCATTGAATAAAGATATGCATTATCCATTGTGATTTCTCCAGCGCGCACGAGTTCGAGAAGTGAACGATTCATGTCGACCATACCTTGCTCGCTTCCAGTTTCAATAACAACATCGATTTCATGTGTACGTTTTTCGCGAATCAAATTGCCAATTGCGGGAGTATTAATCAAAAGTTCATATGCCATAACAAGACCGCCTGCGATTCGTGGAATGAGACGCTGGGAAAAAACACCAAGCAACGAATTGGCAAGCTGCGAACGAATTTGATCTTGCTGATTACCAGGAAACGAATCAATAATACGGTCGATAGTCTGAGCAGCACTATTTGTATGAAGGGTTGAAAACACAAGGTGGCCAGTTTCAGCGGCAGTAACGGCAGTTGCAATAGTGTCAGGAGAACGCATTTCGCCAATCATGATTACATTCACGTCTTCACGAAAAATCGCGTTGAGTGCAGTACCAAAATCTTTTGTATCAACACCAACTTCACGCTGATCAATAACAGAGCGCTTTTCATCAAACATATATTCAACGGGGTCTTCGACTGTCACAATATGTTCGGCGCGCTCCGTGTTTATAAACTCAAGCATTGCCGAAAGTGTCGTGGACTTACCTTGACCAACAGGTCCCACAACCAAAAAGAAACCTTGTTTTTTGGTTGCAAAATTTTTGAGCACTTCGGGTAATTTCAATTCATCAATCGTCTTAACCTTTGGAATCAACCGAAATGCAATACCGATACTTCCCTGTCTAACAAATGCATTTCCACGCAATCGAATATTGTCTTTGTAATTATATGAAAAATCAATTTCCTGTTCGGATGTAAATTTTTTGAATTTTTCTTCACCTAAAACGTATGAAAGTATTCCTTTCATATCTTCTTGAGTAAGTTTTTTTTGGTTAACCAACGTAATGAGTTCGGTTGATGCGCGTACTGATGGAAAACGACCAGCAGACAAGTGCAGGTCGGAGCCATTCTCTTTTATGAGAATATCAACAAACGATTCAATGAGTTGTTGGTTTGGATTCATGTGTATGAAAAAGAAAAATTAAGAATGCTTTGCAAAAATCTCGCCCACTTGTGTTAGAACTTCTGATGGTGTTGTCGATGCTTTGACAATATATCCGGATGCGCCAAGCTCTGTTCCTCTTTTGATGTCAGTATCTGCACCTCGATTTGAAAGAATAACTTTTACGGCTTTTTCGGCAATCTTTTCTTCTTTCATTTTGCCCAAAAATTCAAATCCATCCATTCCCGGCATAACAATATCAAGAAGAATAATATCTGGCTGGTATCCACCGCGAAGTTTCTCGAGTGCAGGAAGCGCACCAAGTCCGGTCATAACCTCAAAACCAGCTTGTGTAAATTTGAGAGCATACATGTCGAGCAAGAAACTATCGTCGTCAACTATGAGGATTTTTTTGTTTGGCATAAAAGTTTATTCCCGACAAACGGGTGCAGATTTTGCTTAAAGTAATAATAGAAATCTGCAAGACCATTATATCACAATCACATGCATTACAAACCAACTACAAACTGTAAATCTCTTGGAACGGAGTTTTGCCTTGAATACATTTGACTATCGCGTCTTCTTTCATCGTTGTAAAGCCGTTTTTGCGTACAAGATTATAAATTTCTGTATCTACCGGCTTTTTCAAAATCAAAGCTTGGAGTTCTTTGGTTGTTGCAAACATTTCCATAATGACAGTTCGTCCACGAGTTCCTGACGGACATTCAGGTGACGAAACAGCTTCGGTAAATTTGCCGGTAAGCGGAATCTTTGAACGAAATTCTTCGGGCAAATCCGCAAATTGTTTTTCTGCCATTTGATGCAAACTATCTTGATCGGGCGCTTCGTGTACACTCTTTTCGTATGTCGTACGAACAAGACGCTGAGCAATTGAAAGTACCAATGTTGGAGCAATCAAATACGGATCAATTCCCATATCAATCAAACGTGGAATAACTCCTGTCGCAGAGTTGGTATGGAGTGTAGAAAATACAAGGTGACCAGTAAGCGCTGCCTGAATCGCAAGCTGCGCAGTCTCAGCATCACGAATTTCTCCCACCATTATAATATCTGGGTCCTGACGCAAAATACTACGAAGTCCATTTGCAAAGGTGTATCCGATTTCTGGCATCACCTGTGATTGGTTCATATCTGGAATATGATATTCCACTGGATCTTCGAGAGAAACAACGTTTTCTTCTTCACGGTCAAGTTCGTTGATAAGTGAATACAATGTTGTGGATTTTCCAGAACCAGTTGGTCCGGTAATCAAAATCAGTCCATATGGTTTTGCAATCGCCTCTCGAATTGTTTTGAGATGTTCGGGAGTAAGACCCAAGTCATCAAGTTTTTTAACACCGTGTTCTGAGTCAAGAATACGAAGCACAACTTTTTCTCCATAATACGCAGGCAATGTTGAAACACGAAAATCAATTTTACGAACACCGATTTTTGCAGAAAATCCTCCGTCTTGCGGTTTGCGTTTTTCGTCGAGACGAAGTTTTGCGAGAATTTTGATACGAGCAACAACCCCAGGAAAAACAGGAAGTGGTAAAAAGAGTGACGTATGGAGAACTCCATCAACACGAAAACGCACTTTGACTTTTTCACCGGTATTTTCGATGTGAATATCAGATGCGTTTCCCTCAACAGCATTGTTCAAAATGACCGCAACAATTTTGATAATCGGAGCGTCCTCAACGATTTTTTCTTCATCCCCCTTACCTGCAGCATCTTGAAGTTTTTTGGCCTCAGCGCTGTTTGTTTCGGCAATAGATAAATCCGCAGCTTCTTTTATTTGTGAATCAATATCAGCGGTCGCACTCTCAATAGATGCTCCAACAAAACTCTTGTAAATCTCAAGAATTTTTTTGAACGTTGGTTCAGAAATGACAACAATTTTAAATGGAACATCGTGGCCTTGTGTAATGAATTGCAATGCATCGGATGCCTGAATATCATCAGGGTTTGTAATACCCACGATAAGTACACCATTCTCAAGACCGAGCGGTACAAAATGATAATGCCGAGCAGAATCTTCTGGAATATATTTGAGAGTATCGAGAGTAATACTTTTTGGGTCAGGGGTTCTTTTTGGAATATTATAATAGGAACTTTTGACATCAAGGAGTGTTTCTTCGGGGATACCCTTTTCGATAAGAGCTTCTTCCAAATTTCCATCGAATTTTTCATCCGCGACGCGCAAAGCCTCACGTATACCACGTTCGTTAATCAAACCGCGTTTTGTTAATTCTTCGGTGTATGTCATTCCTCGTAAAATATAAAACTACAATACTAATTGTACTTGATTTCCAACCAGAATCAACACAAAACTAATTGGTTACTCTTTTTATTGTCGGAGTTTGCCACGAAACAAGATTGCCAGAAATAATTTGTCCGCCGATTGACGCGACAGCTTTGACATAATATGTCGTATCAGGAGAAAGACCTGTGATGTTTTCACTGTATATGCCAGCTGATGCCTGAGGCGTTGGAGTTGTTTTTGTACCAAGCGCATCGGTTGTGCCATATTCAAACCATCGTGTGATTCCCGCTCCGGAGATAGAAAGTGTTCCATTGAGTACGGCCGATGTCGAGAGCTTGAGTGTTGGTTGGTCTGTTGTAATTTGTGTTGACACTGCCTGACTGTCAGCACCAAGCGGAGCAAACGGGTTCACGCGTCCGGGATTTGTATCTGGATTAATCGGATTACTCAAATCTTTTAGAACAAGAAACGCAGGATTGGTTACAATTTTGTCATCAATTTTTATTGAATCAATATTTAACAACTCAGCCAAAAATTGCTGACTCGTAATGGCAACTTCACCATTTGTCTGTCCACCCGCACCAAAACCAGGATTACTAGAAACAGTAATAAGTCCATCAACACTCGAAGATGAACCATTGTTAAAAAACATAAAATATACGATGGCGATAGCGACAACACCCGCACCAAGAAAAATGATGTTGCGACTGATACCCTTTTTTGCCAGAATGTTTTTTATTTTATCCATATATTATTTTGCCATCAACCAATACGTTTTAATTTTGATATCGTATGTGTATACATCCTTTGCCCCACTCGAAGAAAACGCAATCGATTGTACATCGTTAACACGAAGACTTGATTCCATCGCTTTCAAGAATCGCAAGAAATTGTTGTACGAACCACTAATCGAAAATTCCAAGTTGAACACTCCATAATCTTTGTTGGCGGTTCGTGAATCAGTATTGCCAGTACCACTTGATTGATTGTTATCAAACGAAATTGACATAACATTCACACCATACTGAGTTGCAAGTTTTTGAATATCAATAACCAAGCGAATATTGTCGGCATTATCCGGTAGCATTTTCAAAAGACGTTCTTGTGCATCAAGCGGAAAACTATGAAACGTATTCGAGAGTGCATCGCGATCTTGTTCGAGTTTTATCTCGTTATTGAGTGCATCATCATACTGTGAAATCTGATCTTTGTATGACTGTATCTCCTGATATTTCGGATTAGTAAAAACAAAAAATGTGCCGAGAGCAGTCAGTATTAAAATGCTTGGTAAAATTAATCGCATAAATTATTGAGGTAATGCTAGCGCATTATTTGATGACTGATTTGAAATATCGACCGTCGAACTACCTGACGTTGCCGTTGTCTGATCTTGATAATCCGCAACATGTGATGAAAAGTTAACAAGCTCAGGATCGACAGAAAAATTAAACGTAAACGAGACATTGCCTGTCGCAGGATCAAGAGCAAGTCCTGAAAAAATCGGGTTCTGAATATCTTTGTTTTTTGCAAGTTGATCTGACTCAAGTGCGATTGAAGTGTAATCTCGTGCAATACCCGTCATCTCAACTTTGATTTTGCCGGTAGGATCAGATGGTGTCGAATATGAAAAATTATTAAACTGCACACTCTTGAGCGTATTTAGTTGCAATGCCTGAAAAATCGGAGAGACAATAATATGATTCGTAAGAATTTGATTTGCATCGGTGATTCGACGACCAAGAATTTTTGCCTGACCAATAAGTGGAGATTCTAGTGTGTTTTTTGCGTTATTCAACTGCGCTTGTTTACTAGCAAGTTCTTGTGCCAAGTTTGTATCATAAAAATAAACTCCGACTGCAAGCGCAGTAGAAATGACAAAGATTGCTATTCCTATAAAACCAAAAATCCCGATGCTGACTTTTTCGGTTACGATAGGTTCAACAGAAGGTTTTTTTGGTATGAATGAAGTTTGAAAATTTTTATCCATACACAAGTATCAGCACTGTATAATTGTATTACATAGACTGTGCAATGTATAGAGGAAAAAACTTTTATCCGAGCTTGCGAAGCGCAACTCCGAGTGCAACAGAAAATTCTGGACCGGTTTCGGCGAGAACGTTTTGAACAAATTCAGGTACTGTGACTTTTTCAAATGGATTTGCACTAATTGTTTCAATACGAAATGTTTTTGCAGCAAGATCACGGAAGCCAGGAAGAAGTGAGCCTGCACCAGAGAGAATTATTTTACTCACCGGCTTGTTGTATTTGCGTTCAAAGTTTTGAATAACATTACTTACTTCACTGATGATATTGTCGACAGCAAGTCGAGCAACATCAGATGCGTTTTTGTTAACCCCCTCTCCGTTAATACCAATCGTGCGTTTCAAATCTTCAGCCTTTGCAAATGGCATCGTCAAAGATTTTGACATATTGTTTGTAATATCAAAACCACCTTTGTTTACAATATGAAAATTACGAACAACTCCGTATTCAACGATTGCAATTTTTGTTTTTGATGCACCAACATCCATAATGAGCACAGCAGACAATTCGTGACCAAACGCAGCGCGGATTTCAGAAAATATTTCAATTTCAAATACATCAGCCTCAAGACCTGCAGCTTTTGCAAGTGCTTTGTATTTTGAAAGTGTTTCGTTGTGCATTGCAGCGACCAACACTTCAGTCTTGTCAGATTTATTTTCAACTCCAGTGTCGAGTGAGGCATCGTGATTTGGGAGAACCCAATAATTGAGTGCGACTTCTGTGATTGGCACAGGAATATATTTGCGAGCTTCTACGGGAACAATCGCATCCAAATCTTTTTCGGATACATTTCCAGGAAGTTCAACAATAAAAACAAGAGAGGCAGAAGAAGGAATAGAAAACGCAGCGTTTTTTGTAACAACAGAACCTTCCTTGATTGCATCTGTAACAGCTTGAGTCAACAATTCGTCAGACAAATTGGTGATTGCTCCAACATCGGCTTTTGTATATGGACCAAGTGCAAGAGTACTGTATGTCTCGAGATACGCCTTACCATCTTTTTTGCTGATTTCAACAAGCTTGATTGATGACGTACCAATATCAACACCCACAACACTATTTGCACCGGGTACATCCTTACCCGATTTCATGAGCCCTTTTAATGTATTTAGAAGTTTATTTAATGTATCCACAGTAATAATATCAATTATAAAAATAATCTTTTCGGCAGTACTAGTATACTACGAAGCATATTTTTCTCAAAAAAACTAGCGCAAGGCAACCTGATTGTTTGCTTCATGAAGTGCAAGGACATTGCCCCACACTTTTGGATCTTCTAGACCAAGCGCCCAAGCAGAAAATCCGTTCATGTTGTTTGACTTAATCAAATCAAGTTTTGCTTGAAAACTTTGAGCATCTTCATACCAGGCTTTTAATGTCCTTCCGGTTTTTGTACGATATGTCACCCACGCAACACCCAAATCAGTATCGAATCCTTTGTCTATATATTTGCCACTATCTAAAATTGAGGCAAGTGCCGGATATCCAACGACTTTGACTCGCTTGCCCGTCGCAACATTATCAACCCATGCATAAAAAGGAACACCGAATGATACTTTGCTTGCAGGAATTCGTGCGAGTGTGTAATTGGCAACTTGTGTAATCCATGGAATCGAGGCAACAGGTCCAACCGAGTTAGAGTCATCATATGCCATGATTGAAACAAAATCCGCAGACGCACCAAGTGCCGCATAGTCAAATGCGCCAGTCCAATTTTGCCATGAGCCTGGACCATAATCAGCGATGTTTTGAGAATGCTGCGGAGCAACCGCAACCGAAAGTTGCAAACCCGAAGCATGAAGTGCCACAGCGCTCTTTGCAACAAATTGTGAATACAAATCACGATCAGATGCGGCCATATGCTCAAAATCATATTGATATCCTATATATTTTTTGTTCTGCGCTTCAGAAACAAGAGATGAAAGTAATTTGTTCTGTGCCATTGGATCATTCAAAAACGCATGCACCCCCTTCTGGCTAAAATTTTGATTTGAGACAAGAGGCATCACTGACGCACCGACTTTTTGAGCAATATCAAGAACTTTTTTATTTGCCCGACCAAGAAGTCTACCTTTTGGGGTCGTCGTGTATGTTTGAGGTGCAACAATATCAAATGGTGATACGTGCAAACTCAAAGAAGCAATTGATTTTGCTGAACCAGTAACGTACAAGACGTTGTGAGCGAATGTTTGAGTGGACGATGATGTTGTATTACTTGAATCTTGTGCGAATGAGGCAGAAGGAACACCAAGTATTGCAACGGCGCAGGCAAAAATCGTTGCAACGATTTTTGCCTGCGCCCACAAAGAACCTTTTTTGCAAAAAGTTATATCCATGTACACAATAAGTTTACCACAACCCACACCTTTTAAAAATCAAATAATATGAGTATAATTATCTTGTCGTATTATTAGTGCATTAAATAAGAAGACGACTATGTTAGGAGCACACTAATACCAAAGAGCTAGCGTAAGCTAGCTCTTTGCGCACTACAATGACTACAGAACAACACCATATCGCCAAAATCAGTGAATGTAGCGCATGCGGAACAGCTCCGGTAAACCACACGCTCTTCTATTTCGAAAGCATTATCGACAAAGTGTTAAACACAATGTCAAAGACCCTCTTTGGTTGGATTCAGATTCCTGCCGAAGACCCGATGACAGATGCATTTATGCACGGCTTCATGTCTTTTTTGCACACAATCGGTATCGCAAAATATTCTACAGATATTACACGTGTTGCGTCCGGAAGATCAGAACTCATTTGGCTCGAAGCCAACAAACGAGGAATTCGCATGGAACAAATTGTCATGTTTGGCAAACCCCTCGAACAATATCGCGCAAAAATAAATTCTCGTTGGGTATATTTTCAAAGTATTCCCATTCCCCCATGGCTTCCACAAAGCGGATATGCATGGATTGATGACAAATTTTTGCTTACAGAAAAATTAAACGAGGTCGGTGTCAGAGCCCCTCGAGCAAAAAAAACAACAACGCTCAAACAAACAGAACAAGCATTCGAAACATTACAAAAACCGGTTATTATAAAACCATGTTCTGGTTCTCGTGGCAGACACACAACAACAAACATCAAAACACTTGATGAGTTACATGAAGCACACATGATTGGCAAACAAATTGCACATACACTTGTTGTTGAAGAACATTTGTTTGGAAGTGTGTATCGCGCAACCGTTATCAATAACGAGCTTGTTGGTTTTTTTCGGACGTCTCCACCCAATGTCACTGGCGACGGAGAACACACGATACAAGAATTGATTGAAGTCAAAAACAAAACAAAACCGGAAGGAATTTCCGATGTTGTTATTAATGACGACGTTCGCTCTTTTATCTCTCGCAAACAATATACTCTCGACAGTATCCTTCCAAAAAACGAAACAATAGACCTTACCGCAAAAACAGGACGATTCTGCGGAGGATACACAAAAGAAATGTTTCCGGAGATTCACCCGAAATGGCACGAAATTTTTCAAAAAGCTGGAGAAACCGTTCGTGCATCAATCGTTGGGTTTGATTTGATTGCCGAAGACCCAACAAAAAATCCTGATGAACAAATCTGGGGTGTCATTGAATGCAACTCAATGCCATATATTGATTTGCACTATTTTGCATACGAAGGTACACCAATCGACCTCTCAAAAAATATTTGGGATTTGTGGGAGAATGAACCAAAGAAATAATATATAGAAAACATGCGGCGCGGACCGAAGGTCCGCGCCGCATGTTGTTGTATATTTTTCAAAACCGAACAAAACAGATTGCCAAACTAATTCACTTTTTTGACAGCTTGTGATCCAAAAGCTGGAACAGTATTGTCCTTTATTTGCGTTGCCGCAATGTCATTTCCAGTAAGCGTACCAACAACAGTCAATCTGTCTCCAACAGAGACATCACTCGCACTGATTGTTTTGGCATTTTTTCCAAAACCTTTTTTGAATGTTGCGGAACCAACATCCACCGTGTAAGTAACATTTTTGTTTTTGACGAGCGTGATTGTAGACCCCGACACAGCAGTCACCTTTCCACTAAAGACCGTACGTGCAATATATGACAAATCAGAAATAGAACTTGCAGAAATATTTGTACCAGTGACTGTACCTTTTACATTGATTTTGTCACCGACAAGTATATTAGAAAGCGTCAACGAGTTTCCCGTCATTCCACCATCAAATGTTGCTCCCGTAGTATCTATCGTATATGTTGCAGTTTTCTTTGAATTATTAATTGTGATAACAGAACCGGAAATTGCGGTGACTGTACCGCTCACCCCACGACTTGCTCGTGCAAGCATGTCTTTTTTTGTAAACGTTTTATTGCCTTGAGCACCAGCAATAACACTCGTTTGTTCGGTACTTGTACCGGCTGATTGAGCAAACGCAAACGACGGCGCAATAACAGACCCGATAGCAAGAGCTCCCGCAACCATTGAAACAATTTTATGCTTATTCTTCATGTATATATAATTAAAACAACTTAACATACTAAAATTCGACTCGCACATATAGGTACGAGCATGTGTATATATTTGGTGCAACAATTACACCAAATTTTTATTCAAAATTTCTTTGAAGTATCGGTCAAGTTCAACAACAGACAACTGTTCCATTTCCTCTCGATCAAACCATCGATATTCCAAACTTTCTTCATCAATTCGTGGAGTGCCTGTAGTGAGTGCAGTATACGTGAGACGAACCACATGTCGTCCCGGATATCCTTCTACGTTCAAAATATCCTGTGCATATACAAGTTGCGGCTCGCTTGTGATTTGAAGGCCAACTTCTTCGGTCACTTCTCTCTGCAAGTTTTCAAGAAGTCGACTTCCAATATCTATACGTCCACCAACAATATCCCACTTGGGACCAACTTCAGGATATTTTTTTGGATTGCGTCGCACAAGAAGAAACTTCCCTTCAGGATTTTTGAGAAGTACTTTTACTCCAACCTGTAGATAGGGTTTGGTTTCCGGAATATTAGTTTCTGTATCTACTTGTGAAGCTTTGATTTTTTCTGCAAGTTCTTTCAACTTACCCATGTCAGCTTGTGGCCCACCACCAGAACAAATCCAACCTTCATATTTTTCGAACCAAAATTCTTTTTCTGAAAGCACTTGTTTCCATTCACCCCGTTTAAGATTTTCGGTGCCGTGCAGTGGAACAAGTTTTATGTGTGCATGGTCAATACCAGTACCCTCCATCATCAAACCAACTCTCCCCACATCCTCGTAATAATTTTCAAGAATCTGAGAAACTTTTTTTGAAGCAAGAACCAATCTCTGAAATACATCATCAGGCATTTTTAAAACATCGCTACCAAAATGTTTTTTTGGAATAACACACGTGAACCCTTCGGTGTTTGGATCAATAGACAAAAAAGCCATGAATTCCTTATCTTCCCAAAAAATTCCAGGCGTCTGAAATCTACCCGCGACTATTTCGCAAAATATACATTTATTATCTTCAGTTTTTGCTTCATATATTGCCATACAATTACATTTTAGCTCATATCCAAGAATTTAGATATAAATAAAAAAGCTTTATAAAATAAGGCTTTTTTCGTTTGCGGAGAAGATTATGTGTTTCTCGAACTTATAAAACTCTATTCCCTGCTTACGAAAGCTAGACCATTTCTAGAAAAATTTTCTGTGAAAATAGTTTTGCGGGGACTAATTAATAAAAAATAGCCACAAAGGGCTGTTTTTCTACTCATTTGGTCTTAAAATACCTAACGGTATTTTAAGACCAAATGAGTTCTCAGTCAATATTACACAAAGAAAAAATTGTGTTGTAAATAGCACTTTTGAAATTGATACTAATGATGTTCTTGAAAGCATGGAAGTCTTGTTAGATTATATCACAAAAAAGCATAAAAAGTAATTTTGGATTAACTGGTATAATAAGTACATGTCACCAGAAAATTTTGAGATTGCAAAAAAATATTTTGGTTTTCTTATTAGCACCCGAGAAAAATTTATAGAAAATTATAAAGAAGAGATTAAGGGTTTGTTTAATTACGTCATTACACTCATGAGTGTAATGGGACTAATTGCGGGTTTTGGATTTACCGCATATTCGTATATTCGACACCTAAGTTTATTTTTTATCGGAGAAATAGGAATAATATTTTCTGGCCCGGACCCCAAAATTTGCACACCAATCTTGTATATAATTAATAATATTAATAACATACAAGCATATGAAAACACACAAAATAGCTCCTGATCTCAAAGAGCAAATAATTAACAGAA
>Ga0208872_1000379_pt1 | contig 34745 bp, 22 predicted proteins | sample CryBogCBH12Aug08_FD_185508 | JGI IMG/M metagenome (GOLD analysis project Ga0208872, IMG submission 185508) | Freshwater microbial communities from Crystal Bog, Wisconsin, USA - CBH12Aug08 (SPAdes) | ecosystem: Environmental > Aquatic > Freshwater > Lake | place: Crystal Bog, Wisconsin, USA...
AGCTAATTTTCTTCCATTTAAATGGTTAATCCAATGCAGTATTGACATTGAGGATAATTTAGATGTCAATCTTGCAACTAAACCATCATAGGATTTAGCATAATTTCTTTTTAGATTTAACTGATCAGACATTTGGGAAAAGAAAGTTTCTACCATTTGTCTTTTAGATTTATATTTTTTAGGATGCTTTTATTATCATGTTGATTGATTCTAAATGGCAATCTTAATTTTACATTGAAGTTTTCAAAAAGATCCATCTGCAAAGGTTTTATCGGTAAGCCCTATCTCCAAGTAATTGTTTATCCGCAGGAAGTTTAGTTATTGATTTAAGAAAATTAATATAATGAATATTTCCTTTTGTAATGCCGCTTTGCTGAACAACTCCATTATCAAATATTACCACATGGAGTTTATGCCCTATAAACCATCCTTTATTACAGCACTATAACCTTTTGCAGTAGCAGTATCAAAATCTTTTCTAAAAGCCCTGTAACTCTTTTCTCTTGCAAGCTTTATAACTGGTATTGTAACGGAATCAATCACCATTGCCTGACTTTGATTCTCCAGCCTTTCTGATATTTTATCTTGCACTTTCATAATATTCCCTTGAAGCCTCCTTCGCCGACGATTAAATCGGCTTCTGCATATAAGATCTGGAAACAATCCAGGATAATCGGTTTTAAGTTTACTCCATAATAAATTCTCAGAATCAATGCCTAATGCTTCCATGATACAGGACAATGAAATCACCTGTAAGTCTGTCTTCTTGGGCTTTCAGGGATAAAAATGAAGATTCCCTGATTTATCAGCCTCATCTTCAAAGATCTCTTTACATATTCGATAGAATCTACCGAAATTTGTTTTGATGTTGTGCATCTGTTTTAGCTTGTTTAGTCACTTACTAAGACAACAGCACAACATCTTTTGTGTTTTACGACCTCATCTTTTTTTTCAATTGCACAGCACGTTATTTATTATACTTTTCATAATTCTTTCCTTTTTAATTTATATCCATTCAATCCAAAAAATGCAATCACCAGGAAACAAGTCAGTGGAACAATGTACCCGTTTTGAATATTACCTGAAGCATCACTGATGTATCCGAAAACTCTTGGCAAAATAGCACCTCCAACAATCGACATAATAATTAAACTACTGCCATATTCTGTATCACCACCCAACCCTTTAATGCCTAGAGAAAAAATGGTGGGGAACATAATAGACATAAAAAAGGCAATGGCTGTAACTGTATAAACTGTTATCATTCCATGAGCTAAAATAGCAACAATGCACAAGAAAACATTGATGACTGCATATACTGCCAAGAGTGTTTGCGGCTTAATATATTTCATAAGGAATGTACCTACAAAACGTCCAATTAAAAATGCAATTCCGCAACCACCTAAATAATACGATGCTTTTTCTTCGCTAATATTAGCCGATTTGGTTGCATATAAAATAAACAAACTAAAAACCGATACCTGAGCTCCCACATAAAAAAATAGGGCTATAACGCCCCCTGATAATTGTCTGTGACGAAATGCATGAAAGATGTTTTTACCAGCTTCTTGTTCATCAGTATTTTGAATTTCAGGCAAATTGGTGAATGCGAATATGATGGCAATCAACAATAATATGGAGCCCAGAATGAAATAAGGAAGCTTTACCGAAGATGCTTCTGATGCTAATGCTATTTTACGTGCAGTATCACTCATAGTATTTAATTCTGCATTAGTAAATCCTTTGGTAAGAATGATTCTGGCACCTATTACAGGAGCAAGTGCTGCAGCTAATCCGTTAAATGATTGCGAAAAATTTAAACGTTGTGTTGATGTTTCAGGATCGCCTAATGAAGAAGCATAGGGATTTGCTGCTGTCTCTAAAATGGTTAGGCCGCATGCAATTACAAACAACGCCACTAAAAAGAAATTATAATGTTGTGTGTTTGCTGCCGGAATAAATAAAAACGATCCAATGGCAAACAATAATAACCCGGTGATGACACCCATTTTGTATCCATATTTTTTCATAATAAAACCCGCAGGCAATGCCATAATAAAATAGGCAATGAATACTGCTGTATCAACTAATGTAGCCTGAACAGTAGTTAATGTGAATGATTTTTTTAAGTGTGGAATTAATATAGGATCTAGATTATGAGCAAATCCCCATAAAAAAAACAATGAAGTAATTAAAATAAAGGGAAACCGATATTCTTTGTTTGTCAATGGTTTAGTGTTCATAATTTAGAATGAATAATGAAATAATATAAAATAAAATTTGCATTACTATATTTAATGCAACAAATACTCTCGATTGTATTCATATTATATTTTATTTACTATTTAAACATAATTTTAAAAACCGCTACTTTATAATCAGGCTGTTTTGAAGGCTTTGTAATTATCAAAGCATCTTCATTTTGCTTCCATGTAATTTTTTCTTTGCTTCCAAGCATTGAAACTGAAGCAATTGATTTTGTACAAATTTTAGAAAGCTTACTAAGTGATTTTATGTTAACATCAGCAATTAGTGTATTCATACAAAAAGCGTACAGTACACCATTTTTAGTGGTAAAACGAATATCTTCAGCAACATATGGCCTAACATCTTTAATACCGCCATGATTGCCGCTCATTTGCTTAGTCGTTGTGGAAGGCCCTTCGCCATATTGCTTCCATGGGCGAGACCCATAAATTGCTTCACCATTGTCTTTTGTCCAGGTAGCAATTCCTTCTAAAATGTTTATAACATCAGGTTCTAAATCGCCCTCAGGCGTTTGTACTACATTCAATAATAGGTTGCCATTTTTACTTACAATATCTACCAGCATTTGAATGACTTGATCGGCTGAAAGGTATTTTTGCCCTGTTGAATAAAACCAATCACCAATAGAGGTATCTGTCTGCCAAGGATCTTCACTAATAGAGTCTAATGCGCCACGCTCAACATCTCTCACAAAACGGCCAAAAGAAGCCTCTTTACAATTATAAATTGCTTCGAGTTGTCCATTATTCTTAAGCATGTCCTGATTGTAATAATGGGCAATCATGCTACGGCCAATTTCATTTCCAAAGGGCAAGCCACAATCAGAATACAATAGGTCAGGTTTATACATGTCTATCAATTCTGTAATAGAAGTAAGCCATTCTTTTTGCCAAACGGGGTTTTTGGTCAACCAACCATAATCGGCTGAATCAGCTTTCCGATGATATAAGTCTTGGTATTGAGGATCGTTACCATCGTAAGGCACACCTGCTTTATCGCCAGTTTTATCTGCCCCATGTGACGCTTGAAACCAAGTATAACTAGCAGCCAGATGCTCAGATACACCAAAACGTAATCCTTCTTTTTTGGCGGCTTGCTGCCAAAGTGCTACTACATCTTTTTTAGGCCCCATTTGTACAGAGTTCCAACGATGAATCTTTGAATTCCACAAAAAGAAATTATCATGGTGGGTACCCATGCTTACAAAATATTTAGCACCTGCTTTTTTATACAATTTCATTAATGCGTCCGGGTCCCAACGCTCTGCCCTCCACAAGGGAATAATGTCTTTATATCCAAATACCGATGGATGTCCATAGTTTTTTAAATGATACTCATAATCTTTATCAGCCCTTTCAACAAGTTTACGCGTTAATATGGCATTATGCATAGGACCTTCATACAATCTGCGAGCATACCAATCCCCCTGCCTCGGTACTGCCTGTGGCCCCCAATGTGCCCAGATTCCAAATTTAGCATCACGAAACCATTCAGGGTATTTGTATTTTTTTAAAGAAGAATCATTCGGTTGAAATGGTTGTATCTGGGTTTGAGTATGTACTGAAGCACATGCTAGTATCATTAAAATAAAAGCTCCTAATTTCACGCTAATTTTATCCATTTGTATTTGTTTAATTATTTATTAAAGACTATTTAGAGTCAATATACCGTTTTAATGCCTCCAGGTAATAATAGTCACCATAATTGATAGAGGCATCAATTTCACCAGTAGTTTTGCCCCTTGGCCAATTTCCAACACAGTGCTTTATAATAAAATTATTATTACCTGTTTCGGCGAAATATGAAGGCGAAGAAAGTGTTTGCAGTATTGTTTCCGCTTGTTGGTAATACTTTAATTCCCTGTCTTTATCTACATATTTCTTTAACTCCAACAATGCCGAAGCTATTATCGCACCTGCTGATGCATCCCGATAAGTATTTGGAATTTCAGGATCATTAAAATCCCAGTAAGGTACTCCATCTTTAGGATAGTTATTATGATTTAGTATAAAGTCCGCAATATGATTCGCTTGTTCGAGATATTTTTTGTTTTTGGTGTATCGATACATTAACGTATAACCATATAGCCCCCATGCCTGCCCTCTTGCCCAAGCCGATTCATTGGCAATACCTTGGTTCGTTTGTTTTTTTATCACTTTTCCAGTAATGCTATCATAATCTACCACATGGTAAGAACTATAATCCTTTCTAAAATGATTTGCCATTGTTTTATCAGCATGTAATAAAGCTATTCGCTGATAACTTTCATCACCTGTTAACTTACCCGCTTCAAAAAGCAGTTCGAGGTTCATCATATTATCAATAATAACCGGGTAGTTGTATTTGCCACCATCCCAGGATTTTATTAATCCAACACCCGGGTGAAATCTTTTGGCTAGTGATTTTGCCGATTGAATAATGATATTCTTGTAAGCCTCGCTTTTGGTATTCTTAAACCCTTCCCCAAAAGGGATATACATCATAAAACCGAGGTCGTGGGTGGAAGTATTATATTGTTCATTTTCTAATACTTTACTCCATTTGATAGCACTTTTTTTAAAAAAATCATCTTTTGTAAGCTCGTAAAGCAACCATAATGTTCCTGAAAAAAAGCCACTACACCAGTCACTGCTGCTTACAGTATATACAGAACCATTAGGTTTATTGCTACGAGGTATTTTTGTACTGTCAAGGTTATTTTCAATAGCATTATGATACTGAATAGAGGCTTTCTTAATTACGTTTAAAGTCTCTATTTTTTGAGCCTTAACTTGAATAAAAAGCTGGGTACAAAGTATAAGAGAAATATTTATTTTTAATAATTTCCGCATCACTATCATTAAATTTTATCCTAAAAAGTAGATGTATAACAGATTTTGCTTTTATCCTTTTTTAAATGTGTATATAAGCTTTCCTTTTTGCTGTTTATGCTTTACGGTTAAAACTACTCTTTTAATAACGTTACTTTCCTTCTTAAAAGTTTCATATTCGGGCTCATCTAATGGAGGAATTTCAACACTTACCGAAAAAAGGGCATCATCATATTCTAGTATAAGATTATCATTATCCCCTTTAAAAATCACTTTGCCCTTTTCAGACAAGTCTACTTTGGCATTTGTAATCAATATCTGCTGAATAGATGTTGGCTCTTTATCTAAAGCATATTCATCAGTTATAATGATGCACTCTTTATCTTTCATTAAACTGTTACTTCTTTTCCAACTAATTATACCAGCTTCTTTGGGATAGGTTGCAGCTATATCCATGGTTAATTTATCTTCCTTTTCATCATGAATATTCAAAACATTGGTTGATGTGTAAGCCTTTCCATCACGCTGCCCAAATCCATTAATGATTGGCAAATTGTGATACTGTGATTGTACGTTCCACAATTCGTAACGATGCTTATTGAAAGTTTTTGCCGTATATACGCCACGCCCCGCATCAATTATAAAAGGTTGATTGTTGAGGTAAATAACAAAATCACCAACGTCATTATGGTTATGGCTTTTCCCATTATCGCCAGCATGAGTTCCTAGATATAAATTACCCTTTGTTCGTGCTGCCATGGTTTGTATATCGCTAATCCATACATGTGTGGGTGCTTCATAGTATGTATTCGTTAAAGGGATATTTTTAATAGCTAACAAGTCTTGAACAGAACGAAATTTATGCCCCAAGCCTATTTTTACCTTATTGTTCAAATTGTTATACGCCCAAATGCCAAACTGCCGAAGCTGCTCTTCATTTATTGCTTTTCCTATACGATACAAGAAAATACCATCCAGGTTTTTCATAGATGCAAAACCATCACCAATATTCATAAAATATTCACTTCCAACGTGCATCTTATATATATATGATACCATGCTTTTTATCAAAGGCGAATCAATAATATTAACTACACCGTTGGTACCTATCAAGGCAAGTTCCAAACACTCATAAGCGCTTCCCCCAGCTGCAAACCAATAGTTAACACCTTCGTCACAGCCGCCATCCTCACCTAACCCATTTAAGTATCTGTCTAACCCCATTAATGCTTTATACAAATATTCTGCCCGCTTGCTATTATCTTTTTCAATCAACAGGTTTGTAGCAATATAATTAGACATTATCCATGGATTCCAGTTATTAACCTTTACATCGTCTCTTAAATAATTTACTTTATTATCAATATTTGCCAGGACCGGCTTAAAAAAACGCCTATTTATTTCCAATATCAAGCGTTTTCGTAACAATGGGCTTACTTCATCAAGCTTGTTACCAACAAAATAGTTGACCAATCCAAGCGTTGTTGCTGTTTCTGCAGTAAATAAATCAGCATATGGTTTTTCTACGTCCGGAATGCCGTCTGTATCTAAAATATGAGCAGGTAAACCCCAATAACTTTCTTCACAAATAGACCAAACTCCTTCCATAATGGCATCCATGAAATGACCCTGGTTTTCTATACTTTCAGCCAATGTTAAATAAACCAATGCAATACGTTTTGCAAATGATTCGTTTTCATATGCTAACCTATTCCCTCTACGTTTAAATGCAAGAATTGATTTAAAGGAAAGGGAATTGAACTTGAAATTTACATTGGCAACACCTTCTGCAACAATATTCTTTAAAATACTATCAGGTACCTGTTGCTTCCACTCGGTAGGAGTAGTAGGAAAAGGTTTAAATTCTTCTAATGAAAGAATAGATTTTTGAATATCGGCTAAGTGATATTTACTTGTTATTAAATTACGTTTTGAGATTTGAGCATTAGCTATAATACTAATTAGCATTAGGGCTGTAAATAATATTTTTATAACAATTGCTTTTTTCATAAAAAAATTAACTTATCTTCTAAGAACAGATTATAAATGTTTTTCATTTACTAATTTAAAAACATGCTTCCTGGGTGCAATGGAAGCAACAGAATAAGCAAATTTTAATTTGTCTTCCACTTGTTTTTCTAATTGTTCTTTACTAAAAATGAATGTTTTATATCGCGAATATTCGTGTAGAATAAAATCATTTTTAGGAATGTTTCTTGCTTCAAATAAAGAATCCAAGTACTTAATTATTTGTGTAGAATCCCGCATATTGCCTTTATAATCCTTCAAATAATTAAACCTTATAAAAGCCATAGTTCTTAAGTCGGTTATCATATTCCAGATTGTGTCTAAAATCATACTTACTTTTTTTGATGCCTGGTATTGTGGAGTATTTTCGTAACGAGTTAAAAGAATACCAGTTGCCAAATCATCTTTACTAAAAGTGCCAATAAGGGTTGTATCAATAAATAACTTATAAGAAATATTGTTAGCAGTATCTTTTACTTCTACTTTTAATTTTTCTGCAGACAGTTCATTAATAAAAGGCACTAATTGTAATGCGAGTTGTTGATTTGCTTTTATTGGAAAGGGTAAAGAGTTTTCCTGTACTGTAAAAATGATAGTATCACTTGTAATTTTATACGCTGAAATAGAACAATGCCTGCAACTGTTGTTACTGGTTTTTAAATCTTTCTTCACAACAATATCCGCAACATAACCAGGTGCATTTGTTGCCTTTAAAAATTGATAGGCAATAACTAAATGGCCTGAACTTCCGGGGTGTATTCTATCTCTGCCAATAATACTGGCTGTTGAATCTTTTTTTTGAAGTTCGATATTTTTATTGTTAAGAATAGACCAATAATCAATTACCGGTAATCTGTATTTATTTGCAAGCAAGCCCACTACACTATCACCACAATACTTTAGTGCTTTGTTTACACCTAAATGATTTGGCTCGTTAGTTTTAGCTGTTTCGTCGTAAATAGTTGGTTTTTGTAAAATTACTTTTATATTCTTCTCCCTAAAAATTTTCACAATACTATCTAACCTTGTAGTATATGTTAAAATTGCATCCTTTCTTTTTTGTAAGGTATCGCTATTGCTGGTAGGTATACTTCCATATAAACTACGGTACACATCATTCATGCCCAACATAATAATTGCATGGGTGGGCTGATTTATCAAAATATCTGAATCCATTCTATTTAATACTTGATTACATGCATCACCGGAAATACCACAATTAAAAAATGTAATAGGCATTTGGGGGAAACGGGTAATGTAGTATAATAATATGTTTTTATAAAACTCACCATTTCTGGTAATACTATTTCCTACAAAGCATACCCTATCTCCTTTTTTAAAAATTAAACTATCCTGGGCTACTACAATTGTATATGCAAAACAAAAAAGAGCAACTAATTTAAATTTCATGAAAGCAAATTTTAATTACATTTTTATTTTAAACTGGCGTAGTGACCCTTAAATAATAAACGCAACATCCAGTTTAATTATGAAACTCGTACACAACCATATTCAAACTATTATATCAACAGGATACTTGCAACCTTAATGCTTAAATGATAAGCCATGATAGAATATTCTAGCAATCCGATTACAACTTTCAGAAAATTGTTGCTCTTTTTCTAATTAACAGTAATTTTCTATTTACTATTAGTTAATGCGCTCTCCAATTTAAATACCCAAGCATAATTACTTGGATTGATAGATGGCGTAAGTACAGGCGGTGTTATTATTAACCTTCCATCTTTTTGTTGGTACTTAATATTTGCATTAACACCCAGCATAGTAACCTTTGAAACCTTATTAACAGCATTCACGATAATGGGAGTATCCAACCATTTTGTTAATATTATATACAAATCGGTTCCTTTTTTTGTAAAATAAATTTTTGAATCAGTAGTTACCGTAGGGGCATTTTCCCATTTACGGGTTGCATAAATAGCTTCGCCGTTTATTTTTAACCACCCCCCCATATCCAATAATCTTTCCTGCATTACTTCAGGTATTCTTCCATCAGCTGTTGGCCCAATATTTAATAATAAATTCCCTCCCCGAGCTACTTTATTAATTAAAATATCTATCAATTCTTTAGATGTGGAATAATCCTCAATATTCTCATTTCTGTTATACCCAAATGAACCTGCCATACCACGGTTTTCCTCCCAGGGCCTATCGAATGAAGCATCTTTAGCATTCTTATCGCCTACTAAATCATATTCTGTTGTATAAAAACCGCCATGCTTACTACGGGTATCCTTTCCCCACCGGTCATTTACAACTACTGTGTTTTTAACAGGAGATTCATTATATAACCATGATAAAAACTGGGTACTTTTCCACTCATTACTATTATGTTCCCATTCCCCGTCTGTCCAAAATACATCAGGCTGATAACGGGTAACTAAGTCTTTCATTTGTGGCATCATATGTTCATCCACATATTTGCTGAAATTTGCTTTGTACAATGGGTTAAACCATTCATATAGAGAATAATAAAAACCCATATGCAGCCCTTTCTCTTTTACTGATTTAGTAAGGTCACCACACAAATCACGGTGAGGCCCAACTTCAACAGCATTCCAATTCCAGCTTTGTTGGCTAGGCCAAAGTGTAAATCCTTCGTGATGTTTTGATGTCAGAACCACATATTTTGCACCAGATGCTTTAAATTTTTCTGCCCAATCATCTGGATTAAACATTTCTGCTTTAAACATATTCGCAAAATCAGGATACTTAAAGTCTTTTCCATATATGCGGTTATGATGATCAATAAAAAAACGCTGTGTTTTACCAGGTGTTTCCAACTTGTTCCAATACCATTCTGCATACCTGTCATAAACACTAACACTATCTCTCGCTGTAGGGCTATAACTAGGTACAGAAAAAACTCCCCAATGGATAAATATTCCAAACTTGGCATCTTCAAACCAGGACGGTATGGGCCGGCTATCAACTGATTGCCAATTAGCTTCATATGTTTGAGCTATCACCAAATTTTGATTAAAAAAATGTAAAAGAAAAAAAATTATAAATGCCTTTTTTGTCATGATTATATAATTAATTTTATTATTTATATATATTTTGCTTTTGATTAAATATCTCCTCAATGTATACACTTTATCGAATTATTGAAGCAAGCCTTTCCTTCAAGCAGTTGCTACTCATATGTAAACTCAAGGTATGTAAAGCCGGTATTTTAATAGTTTCACCACATTAGGTGAATGAATCTAGTTTATCACTATATCAACTTTCTTTACAATCTCGTATTCATAGCCACTGCGTTTATTACTTGCTAGAAACACAACAGTGTATTTGCCAGATTTATTGAAACGATAGCTATAAGAACTCACCCTCTCTGTAATTTGTTTTATTGGAACCCCTTTATCCGGGTTTACCCTTTTTAGAAATAGCTTTGTAATTGCCCAATCATTATTAGCTGCTGATAAAGCAGGTGCACCAGCAATACTAATTTGTGAACTACTCACTACCCACCTGTTATTTGTTGATGCTAAATCTGTTATTTGCCAACCGGAATTAGCGATGGTACAAATACTATGTACTAAACTATCAGGGAATGACAGGTTATTAAAATTAAAACTTTGAATCGTCCAGGTAGGCTGTACCACATTAACTCCTGCAGAGGTATTATAATTAAATGCAACATATATACTATCAAAACTTCTAAAATCAGCTAAGCTAATGATACCGGAAGCTGTATTTGTTGTTCCGGTAGATAAGGTAGCCCTACTGGTAATGTTTGTCCAAGTACTATTACTAATATTAGTAGTATCTTCATTATAATTTGTAGAAACTAAAAGTGATAATGAGTTGGGTTGAAGTGTTGATAGGTTCTGACCATAAGTAGTAAAATTTAATTGTGGTATAGAACTATCAGCAACTGTTCTTTTTCTATAATCAAAATTATTTCCTTTTTCACCAGAGTAGAAAGTAATAAAATCGGGATTCCCGTTAATGGCAAATTTTGCTGTATCACCTGCTTTTGACGGAGAATTCAATAATGTTATATTAAAATCGTCTGGCTTTACATCAAATACTTTTTTACAAGATGTAGCCAAAAGAATTATGAGTATTATTAATTGTAACTTTTGCATTATAATAACTTTAAGAATGAATGATTTACCAGCCTGGATTTTGAGTTAACATAGGATTTAAAGCAATCTCACTTGCCGGGATTGGCCATAGTTTATTTCTTTCTTGTATATTACCCGCAATGGTAGAAACAAACTTATAATTGCTTGGTGCGGTTGCATTAATGTCACTTGCCATTTGCTGCATTGTTTGCACATAAATGCCCCATCTTATTAAGTCAGGCTTACGAGTGGCTTCATAACATAATTCTCTTGCACGTTCATCTCTTATTGCATTTCTTAAAGTTGACTGACTAGCCACTTGAGCAGCAGAAAGATCTGCATCTGTAGTGGCAGTTAAAGTAACAGTAGCAGTAGCACCAGACCCACCACCACCAGTAAATGAGATAGTCGGCGGAGTTGAATAACCATAGCCTTTGTTGGTAATAGTTAGTACAGTTATTTTACCACCACTTACAGTAGCAGCAGCACTAGCACCTTTACCCCCACCACCATTAAAAACAACAGTTGGGGCAGTAGTATAGCCGGTACCTTGGGAGCCAATAGTAATAGTGCTTACCAATTGACCTTCCAATTTGCCATAACCTCTTCTTCTAACTTGGTTAACAGCATCAATTGCCGCACTGGTGTTCCCATTCAATTCATTTTCAGCTTCTGCAAACATTAATAATACATCAGCATATCGTATCACGGGAAAATTAGTAGGAGAATTTTGTTGTGATTTAGGAGTCAAAGCTTCCTGTTCTCTGTACCATTTGCCAGTATAACGATCCCAAATTTGTGTAGGTGTTCTTGTTATTTTAGGTGCAGTATCAATAGCACCAGTTGTCAGATATCCAGGATTCGCAGGGTTGCGGTAATACCATGGGCAAATATTCCAGTTAAGCCTGAAATCTGTAGTATCGGCATATAATCGATATAGCTTTTCCGTTGGACGCATGTTAGCAAATGAAGTCCCATAGCTGATGCTTGAACAAGCAGGCCCACTCGTTACACCTATCCTCGAAGATTCACTATAAGGATTACCAATGCCGTTGCCATAAAATTCCACTTCCCATAAGCATTCCTTGATGTCGTATTTATCCTGGCATTGATTAATAAAAATTTGAGGATAATTCTTCGCCAATGAATGTTCACCAGAGAATATTACAGAATCACACCAGTTTTCGGCATCCTGATATTTGGTCAAATCCATTAAAGGTTGCCCGGCCATTGAAAGGCAAACTCTTGCCAGAATTGCTTGGGCAGCGGTTTTTGAAACTTTACCATTAAATCCTAAAGTAGATATTCTGGGCAAAATAGTTTGAGCCTCCCCCATGTCTTTTAATATTTGTGCATATACATCCTTGATTGGAGTCCTGCCTATTTTAGTATCCTGAAAAGTTTTAGTACTTGCCAATTTCAGGGGCACATCTCCATAATAAATTACTAATATATAATAAAAGTATGCCCTTAAAAATAAGGCTTGACCTTTTATTTGAGCCCTTGCTTGCTCATCCATTACTGGCTTGTTAATATTTTCCAATAATAAATTCGCACGCTCTATTCCTTGGTAACAATCAGTCCATGCACCTCTAACATTGGCATCATTGATTGTGACAAAATTGGTCTCAGTACGCTGTGTTGTTGCATTCCAATATTGTTCATCAGAGCCAGAAGCCCTGCTCCACCAACCATCCTGATACATTTCGTATTGCTGCAATCTATCATATACCCCTCTTAATGCTGCTTCAAGATCTGATTGATTATTAAAATAGGTTTCAGGTGTCAAAAAATCGGTTGGTACAGTTTGCAAGAATTTTTTACAACTTGTTATTGATACTAAAAGCAACAACAATAAAATTAAATAATTATATTTTTTCATATACTAATCGTTTTAAAAGTTAATATTAGCCCCTATTGTTACTGTTCTATTTCTTGGATAAGCAGAAAAATCAATACCGGGTGCCAGTGAATTGCTAGAAACAGATACTTCAGGATCATAACCGCTATATTTAGTCCAGGTTATTAAATTTTGTGCTGAAGTGTAGAATTGTATATTCTTCAGTTTTATGCGCTTCAATAATTTTGTTGGTAAATTATATGCTAACGAAACTGTTTTTAAGCGTAAATAAGAGCCATCTTCAATAGTACGTGAAGAAAAAACATTAGCAATCGCATTGCTACCTGGGCTAAACCTTGGCATGACAGTGTTTGGATTTTGAGGTGTCCATCTATTGGCAACAGATTTAAATTGATTTAAATTGGCAGGAAATTCGCCACCACCTTCAAAAATAATCCTGTTCACATTAGCAATATCATTTCCATAAGACCATTGAAAGAATATGCTTAAGTCAAAATTTTTATAAGAAAAATTGTTGGCAAAGCCGCCATAATGCTTGGGATTAGGATTACCGATTAACGTATTATCAGTTGAATTTACAACCAGGTCGCCATTTAAATCCTTGAATTTAATATCGCCAGGCTGAATATTTGCAGCACTGTTACCATTGGTGGTAACGCTCGATTTTAACCGATAAGTGCCATTTATTAATTTATCAAAATCACTGTATTGGTAAACGCCATCCCATTTATAACCATAAAATGTACCAATTGGGTAACCAATTTTAGCAATGGATACAGGAGTTGAACCTGCAATTCTGTCGCTTAAACTAAAAGTAATGGATTCCTGATTTTCAGCGAGTGTTAGTATTTTATTCCGATTGAAAGAAATATTAAAGCTTGAATTCCATTTGAAATCCTTATTATCAATAAATTTAAAATTCAAAGTAAACTCAGTACCATAATTTTGAACACTACCTACATTTTGTAAAATACTAAAGTAGCCAGTAAACCTGTTAACAGGCGCATTAAGCAATAGATCTTTCGTAATCTTATTATAAATGTCAGTAGTAAACTGTAAACGGCCATTGAATAAGGTTAAATCAATACCAATATTAGATTGGTTCGTTGTTTCCCATTTTAAATTTTTATTTCCCAGGGAAGAGGCAACCGCACTAGTTCCAGGCACAGCATTATTGAATGAATAAGTGTTGTTTATGGCAGAAGTTGTAATAACAGATAAATAGCTGAAGTCATTAACTCTATTGTTACCCGTTTGTCCATAACCCAACCGCAACTTACCATCTTTAATAAATGGTAAAGCTTTTTTGAAAAAATTCTCTTCCGAAAAACGCCATGCAAATGAACCGGAAGGGAAATAACCCCATTTATTGTCATTACTAAACCTTGATGAACCATCCGCCCTGAAATTAGCAGTTAATAAGTATTTAGACTTATAACCATAATTAATCCTTCCCAAAAAAGAAGCCAAAGTCCATAAAGAAGAAGTACTGGTAATAGAGCTAACAGTACCCTCATCTAAGCCACTTATACCTAAAGATTCGTTGGGTACTTGTATAGCTCTAAACCCGCCAGAATTTAAATTGCCTCCTTGTTCAGTAACACCAGCTAATACTGTTACTAAATGGTTGCTATTAAAAGTTTTTGTATATGTTACAGTATTTTCATTACTCCAATTATCAATGTTGCTATAAAGAACAGAACCATTTACCAAAATACCATTAGGACTTGTTAAGGGATTTCCTGATGAAGTTTGGGAGTTATTGAAATTATTTTGAATATTTCTAACTTTATTTAACCCAAATGTACTTCTGAATTTTAAAAATTTAGTAGGCGCCCACTCAGTATAGATATTTATAATATTATTTTCATTTTTATTTTCGCGTAATTCATTGGTTACTTGCACATATGGATTCACACTGTAATTTAATAATCCTATTGATATATCCGGATCAATTAAAGAATCTAAATAACTAAAAGTACTACCAGTTGTAGGTCGGTACCCCAGAATATTATACATCAAATAGCCAGTGGGGCTTGTATTTCCAGAACCTCTATCAGCTGATGATTGTTCATTTGCAGCAGTAAGGGTGCCAAAAGATGAAGTGTTAGTGTACGAAAGATTTAAACCAACTTTCAATTTTGGTGACAACACCTGATCAATAGAAGAATTGATTTGGTATCGCTTAAAACCAGAATTTACAATAACACCATCTTGCTGGAAATAATTGCCTGAAAAAGAGTATTTCGTATTTGCATTCCCCCCCCTTACATTAAGGTAATGGCTCTGCATTATTGCTCTCCTAAAAATTTTGTCTTGAATATCATCATTCGCTATCGATTTATAATCGTCTAAAGTTCTGTTATTACGTGTTAGATACTGAGCAGTGGCTTGCACATTATTAATATCTAATTGAAGTTTTACAAATTCATAAGGATTTAGTAATTCCAGTTTCTTTGATACTTCCAGCCCTCCCACATAACCTTGATAATTAACTTGCGGGGGCCCTTCTTTACCTCTTTTAGTTGTAATTAAAACAACCCCATTTGCAGCTCTTGCACCATAAATAGCTGTTGCAGATGCATCTTTCAAAATATCCATTGATTCAATCTCTGCAGGGTTTATTAAACTATTATTATACCCTTCTATAGGAAAGCCATCTATAACATATAATGGGCCATTAGCCTGTGTAATAGAGTTGTTACCACGAATAGCAATCTGAAAGCCATCTCCAGGCTGGCCACTTTGGCTGGTAACTTGCACACCTGCTACTCTACCACCTAATGCTTCTTCAAAAGATGCGACAGGAGCTTTTTTTAAATCTGCTACAGCTACTGATGAAACAGCACCTGTAAGATCTTTTCTCCTGGAAGTACCGTAACCAATAACTACAATATCATCTAACTGACTAAGTTCCTGAACAAGGACTACAACCAGGTTTTTCTGTTCAATATACTTTATCTCCTGGGTCTTATAACCTGTAAATGATATCGTCAGTAAAATATTCTTATCATTTACACTCATATAAAATTCTCCATCAGCATTACTGACAGTTCCTTTATTTGTCCCTTTTATACGAATAGAAGCTCCGTTGATGGCTGCCCCATTCTTATCTACAACTTTACCTCTTATATCAGTTAATGGAGGTGGGAGAAGGGGTTCCGTGGCTATAATTTTCTTTTCCTCTATAAACTCTTTCGAACTTATAAAAATAGTTTTAGCCTCAATCTGATAGGTTAGATTTTGGTCTTTAAGAATCGCATTTAATGCTACTTCAATGCTAACATTCTTTAATGAAACTGAAATTGGTTTGGCATTGGAGATTACCTGGTCATTATACATAAACAGGTAACTGGTTTGTTCGTGAATTTTGTTGATAATTTCAGGCAATGCCATATTCTTTACATTCAAAGAAACAGGCTGAGCCTCTGTTTTTGCAATTACTTGCAATGTTCCAATGAATATCAACAATGTAGTTAATTTCATCACAAGCAATGATTTTTTAGGTAACAGCAATCTTCTACTGATCCTTACGGATAATTTCATATTTTTGTACAGTTTTGGGTTAAACAATCAATTAGAACGGCAAAATTTTAATTATTGGAATCACCCTAAATCAATATTAAGGGAGTGTAACGAGCACTCCCTTATACATTTTTCTAGGGAGTTATTATTATTCGTTTATTGTCTTCAATTTTTAAATTTATTTTCATTTTCTTCAAGCCTGTTAATATTTGCTGGAGTGAAAGATCCTGACCCATATCCCCTGTAAATGTCAGGTTTTCCGGAATCTCTGTTTCATACTTTACTTCAACATTATACCAGCGAGACAATTGTCGCATTATGGTTTTTAGATTCTCATGGTGGAAACTGAATACTCCCTTTCGCCAGGCAATCACTTCCTCGATATCCGCTTTGCCAATTTTTAGCTTATCACCGGTTTCATAAACCTGATCTCCTGGTTTCTTAGCGATTATTTTACTCTCCCCTTTACTCACATTTATCGAACCTGCGATCAATGTTGTTTTAACGGTAGTTTCATCACTATACGAATTAATGTTAAATTCAGTGCCCATATCTTCAACTATACCACCACTGCCTGTAGCTGAATTAATGTAAACCCTAAAAGGGACTTTTGAATCATGCTTTACTGCAAAATAAGCTTCTCCGGTCATGATAACTTTACGTTCATTACCTGCAAAACTTAACGGATAATGAATTGTGCTTCCCGCATTTAACCATACCCGGGATCCATCCGGCAATGTAAGCTGCCACTGCCTTCCCCTATCGGTTGAAATATCATTATAAACCACTGAACCATCTTTACCTTTGTACTTCAACTCACCGTTTTCCTTGATCACTTCAATATTACCCTGCATTGCTAATTTTCCATCTGCAGCACTATCCAGTACTATGATCCTGCCATCAGATAAATGCAGTACAGCTCCCTTATGGCCGGGTGCCACATCTCCGCTATATTTAGCTATTTCAATATTTTTTCTACTTCCCTTATGCATTAATAAATAAGCTGCTGTTACACTAAAAATAAATACCAATACAGCTGCAGCTGCCATTAACCTATTGTATAACTTTCTTTTAAATGAAACCTGCAACTCCGGCATATTCCCTTTCTGATGTATATAGTTATCAAGCTTCGTTTCTAATCTTTCAAATACTGCAGATAATTCCTCCTCGGTTTCAAATGCACGATTTTTGAGTTGATTTTCTAAAATCTGGCCCAATATTTCCTGATGCTCAGTTTGCTCAAGTGCCAATCGAAGTTCTTCCATACCCTTCGAATCAAGTTCATCATGAATATATTTTTGTATTAGATCCATCAGATTTTTTAAAGTCATTTTTTATAAAATTTACACCTACTTTCCTTCTCTGAAAATTGCTTACAACATAAAGACGCAGCAAATTGCTTAATACAGAGTATTGAAAAAAAATATTCTCAATTAATATTAACAGTTTTAAGTGCTTATCCTTGTGGATTGTTTAAAACCGACTAAAAGAAAGCTTGCAGAACTCTGTTTTTATCCTAAAATTTTACAAATAGCTATACTTATCTCTAAATTCAGGAGCATATATGGGATAAATAGAAAGAGAGAATGTAAAACATTTCAATTCTTTTAGATTGCTTAAAAGAACATTTTTGATTAGAGAATCATTGACAAAATCAAAAGGAGTATAACCCGATTGTCTGAATTTTCATACAAATAGGTACGGAGAAAAATCAGAGCTTTTACTATATATTGGGAAACTGTGTCTTTATGTATCCCCAGTTCGTTGGCAATTTGCTCATGAGTTTTACCTTCAAGCCTGCTTTTTTTAAAAACTTCCCTTCTTTTTTCGGGCAACAACTCTATACCTTTCAGTAATATCTGGTATGTTTCTTTAAATTCTATTTGCTGATCAGGTAAAAAATTAAGTTCAGTAACCAGCTCATCTTGCAAAGGTTCTATTTGCTGTAGTTTTTTACGTAGTTCCGATATAATTTGATTTCGGGATAGAATAAATAAGTAATTTTCAAAATTATTAATTTCCCCTAACTTTTTGCGGTTATCCCATAAACGCATAAAAATATCCTGAGTAATTTCTTCAGCAATGGGCCCAGATTTCATATATGCCAATGAATGACAGTAAATATTATGCCAATACTTTTTAACTATTTGTTTAAAAGCGGTTTCGTCACCAATTGCAACCTGAGAAAGTATATTAAATTCAATCGTTTTATCCATCAAATGTTCTTTTCCACCAGCATTTTATTTATAAATTTAATAAAACTTCCTGTAGTATTTATCATGACAAAAATATTGGAATATTTAAGCAGGAAGTTTTATCAGTTCAAAGTATAAAAGGGTAAAAATACAGAAATTTATAAATTGTTCAGGTCAGAGTATTCATTCTCAATTTTTTTCCTGTTTAGTAGTATATATCGGATTAAATATCAATAGATTATGCTTTTCCCCGAAATAATAAACTATACTAAAACCAATATTACCATTTACAAAAAATCTCCAATTCTTTACAGTGCAGGTTTTCACTTTGCATTCTTAAAAAAAAAAATCTACAATTTGCCCCCCTGTTCAATTCAAAAAGAAAGGCTCAAATAAAAACTTCATTCAACTAAATACCTCCAAATACAATATCTCGTTTATTCGTTGTACCAAGCATAGAAATATCCCCATCTTGGACAAATCAATTGTTTGTCAATTTTATCATTAAGCCAATTCAAAGGGAAAATTTTTGCTATTGAGTAAACATTTTCCAGTACTATGGCGCCTTGAACAAATACTATGCTATAGGCCAACACTTGCTCCCTTTAAAATTCTGTAAGTAATGTTCCTTCAATGCGTTTTTATTTGTTACCAACCCATTAACCCCTTTAAAATTTTGCATAAGTGTTAGGGTAAACGTATATTGTACAGTATTTAACTCAATCAATTACTCAAATGACCCTTACAAAATCTTTTGTTCTCTCCATATTAGTTTGTGCTGCATTATTCTTGAGCACTTATTCAACAGCACAACAAACCAATATTAAAACAGCCAATAAAGAGCAGCCAAATTCATCACAAACATCCTACGAAAAATATGTTGATGATAAGATGGATGCCCATTTAAAAGAATTTAAAGCGCTTGTTTCTATTCCGAGTATCTCTTCCATTCCATCTAATAAACCCGATGTAGAAAAAGCAGGTGAATGGATCGTTAATAAGTTAAAATCCATTGGAATAACCAGCGCACAATTAATACCTACAGATGGTAATCCTGTGGTGTATGGCAGTTGGGATAAAGCGCCTGGAAAACCAACCGTTCTGATTTATGCTCATTATGATGTGCAACCAGTGAAGGAATCTGAATGGGATAACCCTCCTTTCACTCCGGTAGTAAAAGAAGGGAAAATATTTGGCCGTGGTGCCAGTGATGATAAAAGTGGGGTGATGATCGCTATTTGGGCAGTGGAAGCTATGTTACAAAAAGACGGAAAGTTACCGGTGAATGTAAAATTCATGTTTGAAGGCAATGAAGAGGTGGGCAGCCCCTACTTTAAAAGTTTCCTGGAGAAAAATAAAGAACTGCTGAAAGCTGATTTTGCAGTTACCGGAGATGATGTACAATATACGGAGGATGTTCCTGCTATCACACTAAGTACCAGAGGTTCTGCTCAATTAGAGTTTACTATTAAAACAGCAAATACTGATGCCCATTCCGGTGAATTTGGTGGTAAAACACCCAATGCAGCAGTAATTATGTCTCAGATTATCAGTTCATTGTACGATAAGGCGGGCAATGTAGCTGTAGATGGGTTTTATGATAAAGTAATACCCGTTACCGCCCAGCAGAAAGAAATGATTAAAAAAATACCTTATGATGCTGCTACAGACATGAAAATATTAGGCACTACAGCTGAAGTGGGGGATACCAATTTCTCTCCCCTGGAACGGGTATGGTACCGCCCTACGCTTGAGATTATTGGTTTGCAAAGTGGTTATGCTGCTCCTGAAGGACACTCCAATATCATTCCGGGTAATGCGATGGCAAGAATAACCTGCCGGCTGGTCAATAATCAGGATGGAAAGGAAATTATTGATCTGATTGTAAAACACATTAATAAAAATTGCCCAAAAGGTGCGGCAGTTTCCTTCAAATTCTAACCCGGATATGCCAGGCCAATGAACTACCCTTCCGATACAAAGGCTTTTAGTTATGTATCTGATGCATTATCTGCAATTTACGGTAAAGAGCCAAAGCAATTAGGTACCGGAGGCAGCGGCGGAGCTATTTTATCCATCAAAGAAGTATTGGGATTATATGCTTATTCCTTTGGCTTTTTATTACCAGATGAAAAATGGCATGCATCCAATGAATTTTTCCGCGTATCAAGTATTAAAAAAGGACAACAGGTTTACTTTTATTATTTACAACATCTGGCTGATGAAGAAAGTAAACTGCAAAACAAGCAGAACTGATATTTTTAATACAGAAGGGGGGAGTCACAGAACAATTGATATGATGATAATAGCTACATGGTTGATCTAGTGCTCTGAAATAAAAACGGAATATCTGGTGATAGAAACACTAACCAGTATACGGATGGCAATTATAACCGGATTAATGCTAAAACTATAAAAACAAGAATTAAAATTATTGTTCATCCAGAATTGATGATAAACTGCCTAAAAGTTAATACGGCAGTTTATCATCAATAATTTACATAGCTGGCATGGGAGCAATTTCCCTTACTTCAATATTCCCTTCATTGGCAATATGCGGGCAGGCTTTAGCTATTTCTACAGCTTCTTCCAAGCTCTCTGTCTTTACTATTAAATAACCGCCAACAATACCTTCACTGGCATTTACCGGTTCATCTACTACATTGGTAGCAAAAACTGTTTTACCTCCACTTACCAATGGCAACCCTCCTGATAATTGTCCGTTTTGAGCTAATCCACCCATAAAAGCACCCCAGGCTTCCATATCTGCTTTATTTTCTTCTTCAGTTCTATTAACTGCAGGTATTCCTGCCCTTAATAATAATAAGTAATCTTTCATGATTTTTTAAATTTCAAAAGAGTAAAGAATAATTATAGAATAAAATGATGAGTTTCCTTTTACAGGATTATACCCTGTGGTGGTCTGCCTTCCACTGCTGAATAGCTTTTTTAATATCTGTAGCACTCAGATTTTGCTCAATGGCTTTTTCAGATAAAGCAACATACTCACTATCGTCTGCAAAACGCAGTGCAATTTGCTGTGCCCTTGTTAAACGTTCATCCGGCAACTTACCTGTTAACCGTAATACCCGTAAATTTTCTTCCAAACGTATAATCCTGTCCTGGTTTCCTGTGGCAAACTGACGGGTGAAAAAGAACATTAATAACAAACTGATGGCTGCAAGCAGACTAAATACAGTCAGCAAACTGATACCATTAGAAACCATTAAAATAATAGCAATAACCAAAGCAGTCAAAATTAATGCAGAGGTTAGAAAATGAAATCCGGGTACAAATCGCGGATGATTCCTGAAGTTCTGTTGTTTCATAGTTTTAGTTTTATTTACTTTAATTTTGCAAGTAAATATAAAATACTCACTTTAATTTTGCAAGTAATTTAATAATGATAACATTCCGTTCAAATTGTCCATTAAGCAGAATCCTGGATATTATTGGAGATAAATGGACCTTGCTGGTTTTGAGGGAAATAGTGGCCTTTCAGAAACTTACATTTAAGGAAATTGCTTTAATGCCCGAGCATATTGCCACTAATATTTTAACAGACAGGCTCAATAAACTGGTACAGGAAGGCCTGATTACCAAATCTAAAAGTGAAACCAATAAATTGATTTATTATTATTACCCAACTGTAAAGGCAAAAGATCTCCTGCCTGCAGTGATGGCTATGCGGGAATGGTCTGAAAAGTATTTATTTGAAAATGATGAAAAACCTGCTTTTATTGGGTTGCCCTAAAAGTTAATCCGGTTAGATCGGTATAATTCGCAAATTCAATCTTTAAAATTAATTTTAAATTCAAATTCTTATTGATTATTCTTTCAAATATTCCTGATGTAAGCCATCATAAAGCTTCATAAATTCATTTGCTTTTCCGTCCTTATCAAATACTGCTTCCCAGGTATTTAAAGGCTCCCATACACAGGTACCTTTTCCTTTATTGTCCGGTAGTTCAAAAGCAATTTTATTCACTTCTTTTTTCCGGGCAGAATATTCTACTACGATCAGGTCTTTATGATAACGCCTCAACAGGTCATTCATATTATCATTCAAGTCATCTAATGTGCCATGCCATTTGGGATAATAGGACAGGCCAATCACATCAAACTGTACTTTCCTTGACAATAACTGGTCTATAAAAAATACTGCTTCACTGTTTTGACCGCCTAAAGCAATATGCATCATAATGGGTAAAGTGGGTTCCGCAGCTTTTACGCCGGCAATACCTGCTGCAATCAATTGAGCCATACTGTCTACATTACCAACACTGCCTTCAGGCCATACCAGCCCATGATTAATTTCATTACCAACCTGTACCATGTCTGGTGCTGTTCCCTGATCTTTTAAATCCTGTATCACTTTTACAGTATAGTTGTATAAAGCCTTTTTCAATTCAGTGAAAGACAGGTTACGCCATGCTGCAGGTTTAAATTGTTTGCCAGGATCTGCCCAATAATCACTGTAATGAAAATCCAGTAATAATTTCATCCCGGCAGCTTTTACCCTTTTAGCCATTTGCAGGGTATGAGCTTCATCACAAAATCCTTTTTTAGGGGAGTATCCACTATCCAGTGAAGGATCGTTAAATATTCTTAGCCGGATATAATTAAATCCATGGTCTTTCAAAATCTGCACTGCATCTTTCTGTACCCCCTGGTCGGAGAATTTCATTCCCCTTTCTTCCATTTGTGGCAAAAAGGAAATATCTGCACCCAGCATTTTAGTAACCGGACGAGGCTTGGCAGCTTCTCCTTTTAAAATATATTCCGGATCAAAGCTAACCGATGCCACCTTGTTTGGAGATACTGTAATAATATCTGTAGACCCGGTAAATAAGCCCACTGCTTTTGCTTCAAATTTGATAGCTCCAGGTGTTTTAGTTGATTGCACAATCACCTGACATTTACCATTAAACAGGCTTCTTTGCCAATCGCCCTCAGCACATTTATCGGGTTCATGACTGCTGGGGTCTCCATTTCCCACGCCAATAATTTTACCTGCACCTGAAAGTACAAAACGAATTTTGTTATCTGCATCCGGTACTTCCCGTCCCTCTTTATCCACCACACTGATATTTATAACGCTCACATCTTTTCCATCTGCCAGCATAGTTGTTTTATAGGGTGTCATGACCACTTCAACAGGTTGGCCTGTAGTTTCTTCACTGCTGGTTAATTTTTTACCTTTTTTCCATGCTACTGCCTCCAGTTTGCCGGGTTGGTAATTAACGGTCCACATTAAGTGGCTATTCCGGGGCATATCTTTTTTGCCTAAACTTTTGCCATTCAAAAATAGTTCTACATTATCAGCATTACTGTTGACCCATACATCAATGGGCTTGCCCCATTTTTCCCGCCAGTTCCAGTGCGGAGAAATATGTAACACATCTTTATCTGTCCACCAGCTCTGGTAATAATAATAAATATTTTTAGGGAAGCCACAAACATCCATTACTCCAAAATGAGAATTGATATTCGGCCAGCTGAATGGTGTGGGCTCTCCACGGTAATCAAAACCTGTCCAGATAAACCCGCCACTCCAATACGCATTCTCCGCTGCCAGTTTCCACCAATCCTCCGCTTTACTGGCCCACCAGGGTGCTGTAATATCCTGGTCCGGTACATATCCCCTTATACTGTCTTTTTCCCAGATACCCCTTGTGGTAACTGTACTGCCCATTTCTGTTCCGATAATGGGTTGATTGGGATGGTCCCTATGATAAGCAGCCACTGCAAACTGGCGGTAATTGAATCCTCTAACCGGTATTACTTCATTTACACCTTTAAAGAAATTGGGCAGGTCGGCAGCATAAGTGCTGGTCCTGGTGGGGTCCAGTTCCTGCTGCTTAGCCAATAAGGTTTGTGCAATTCTTTTACCATTGCCATTAGACTGTATCATTCCTTCTTCATTGCCAATGGACCAGAGGAATACAGAAGGATGGTTCCTGTCTCGCAAAATCTGTTTTTCAAATTGTTGTATATATTCCGGGCTGCTGTTTAATAAACGGTTTTCATCCAACACAAGCAAACCCAGACTGTCACATGCTTCCAGAAAAGCAGGTGTGGGTGGGTTATGACTAGTCCGGCAGGCATTTACCCCCATATTCTTTAATAATTGTACCCGGTAATACTGCAAATAATCAGGCATTGCCGAGCCTACCCCGGCATGATCCTGGTGGTTATTAGTACCCTGTATTTTCAATGAAAATCCATTCAGGAAAAACCCTTTTTCTGCATCAAATACCACCGTACGGATTCCAAACCTTTCTTTACAGACATCAACTATTTTATCACCTGATTTTACTACAGTTACCACCCTATACAAATATGGGTCCGTTAAAGACCATAACCGGGGATTACTGATTGTCATTTTTTGCTGTATGGTTCCGGTGGCATTAACATCCAATGATAAGGGTTGTTCTTTGCATTGTGCCAGCTGCCTGCCTTCACGATCTGTAATATAAGAATACACCATACACCCGGATCTTGTAATGCCTAGGTTTTCTACTTTTGTTTCAACGGTAACAACTGTGTTTTTCTCTTTTACTTCCGTACTAACATATAAACCACCATCAGGTATATGCAGGTTTTCATACTGGTTGATCCATACACTCCTGTAAATACCAGCACCTTCATAAAACCATCCTTCATATTGTGAAGCATCTGCACGGACCACCAGTACATTATCGTGATTGAATTTTATATAATCAGTAATATCATAAGCTGCACCACTATACCCACTCATATTGGTACCCAGAAAAAATCCGTTCAGCCATATACTGGCATTACGGAAAATACCATCAAACTGTACCTGAAAACGTGTGCCGGAATCTGAAACCGGAACCGTAAAATGCTTACGGTACCAGCCAATACTGTTTTCAGGAAATAATGCCCCTACTGGTTTAAAACCATGCGATTCCACATCAAAATTCTGAATATTTACAAAAGGCAATTCAACCGCCCAGTCGTGGGGTAAATCTACAGTACGCCATACACTATCCTTAAATGCAGGATCAATTGCAGAACCCATACCACTACCTGATTTTGCAAAAATGGTAGTAATTCCATAATTAAAGTCCTTTCCCGGATCTGATGCATTGCCAAAATGAAATTTCCAGTGCTCGTCTATATTTATTTTTTTCCGGGTTATCTGCTGTGCTTTTGTAAAGGAAATATTTAATAAAATACAGGAGAGTAAGCAAATCGTTGGAGCCAATAGGATTTTCATAATACACTATTTATAAAGAGATCAAAAACAAAAGACTAAAGTTAATAGCTTTTACATTATGTAAAATCAACACAATAATTTAACCGGTAAATGCAGTCAGCAGACCGGTGACTGATTTTAATCTGACTATAGACTTTACCCTGGTTAATCTGTCAATAATCTATGGTTATTGCTCTATTAAGCCTCTCCTTATAAAGAAGGCTTTATAGTGGCTTATATAAGGCTTGAATGAGGCTTATCAGTGGCTTGTCTGGGTATCAGGAACAGTTCAGAGAGGTCAGTGTCTGGAATGCAATTCAAAATTTTTAAGTAACCCATCATTTTACAGTTTTTATTTACTGAAGTTGAAATAACTTTAAACCCTCAAATTTAAATCTGACGATAAAGGGATATACTGCAGTTTATACAGCCAGCAATCCTTTTCATCAAAAATGAAATCCAATGAAAAAAATCAGTTGCCTTTTATTGCTTGTCTGTCTGATCTATATAACAGTTACTGCACAGAATAACAATGCTTTTGCTGTTAGGGTAACCATTGAAAATGGAATTATTGAAGGAAATTATGATACCAAAACAGGTATTCAGACTTATTTCGGTATCCCCTTTGCCCAACCACCTGTAGGTGCTTTAAGGTGGAAGGCCCCACAATTGGTTATCAGTTGGCCCGGAGTAAAAGAAACAAAGAAATTTGGCCCCAGGCCTATGCAGACCAATGTTTTCGGGGATATGAACTCCAGGTCTGATGGGGTAAGTGAAGATTGCCTTTACCTGAATGTATGGACCCCTGCCAAACGTAATACTAAGGACCTACCGGTTCTCGTATATTTTTATGGGGGTGGCAATGTGGCCGGTGATGCTTCTGAACCGAGGTATGATGGGGAAGCGATGGCCAAAAAAGGAATTGTAGTGGTAACCTGTAATTACCGGTTGAATATATTTGGTTTTTTCGCTCATCCGGAACTGAGTGCAGAAGCCCCTTATAAGGCTTCAGGAAATTATGGAATGCTGGACCAGTTAGCTGCCCTGCAATGGGTGCAGAAAAATATAGCTGCTTTTGGTGGCAACCCCAAACAGGTAACTATTGCAGGGGAGTCTGCAGGTTCAATTGGTGTGAGCTATCAGATGGCTTCGCCATTGGCTAAGGGATTGATAGCTGGGGCGATTGGGGAAAGCGGGGCAGGTATTACCCCTACTATGGCACCGGTTAGCCTGGATGTAGCAGAAAAAGCGGGGGTTGATTTTACCAAAAATGCCGGCATTAATAGCATTGGCCAACTAAGAGCTTTACCAGCAAGGGATATTTATGAACTGTACAACGAATCTAAAAAATTCGGTTTCCCGGTGGTGACAGATGGTTATTTCTTACCGAAAACACTACCTGCAATATTCAATGCAAAGGAACAGGCACAGGTGCCATTGCTGGTGGGATGGAATACTGCAGAAATACCTGGAGCAGCTTTTATGTTAGGACAACCTTATACAGAATCCAATTACCTGGCAAGGATAAAACAGGATTATCCGAATGACTTTGAAACTGTATTGAAATTATACCCTTACAGCAGTGAAAAAGAAATTGAACTATCTGCTACTGCATTGGCATCAGACCGGTTTATAGCCTATAGTACCTGGAAATGGTTTGAACTGCAAAGAACTAATAGCGCACAACCAGTTTACCGTTACCTGTTTGGTAAAATAAGGCCGGAAATGATGGATAAGAGCCTTGCAGCAGGATTAGCTGGGGGAACCCTTAAAAAAGCAGCCAATTCACCAGCGGCACCAAAACTGATTGGGGCACCACATGCCAGTGAAATTGAATATTGTATGGGCAACATGGCATCCAATACGATATATAACTGGACTGAAGAGGACTTTAAAGTTTCTGAAACCATGCTGAACTATTTCGCCAATTTTATTAAAACCGGTAATCCGAACGGACAAAAATTACCTGACTGGCCGGCTGCTAAAGCCGGGGATAAAACCCCGCCGGTAATGCTTATTAATACAGAATCTAAAATTATCAAAGCATTAGATGATGCCCGTTATGAGTTTCTGGACCATATTTATATGCATCTATAAAATGAAAGATTTCTGAAGTAAAGAGAACAGTATAAAAGTTGTTTAAGAATTAATTTGGTTTCAATAATTATCATTCATCAAAAAATAAATCTGTTTATTCAGTTAGATTTATTTTTGCCGCTTAAGTGAACCCAATGAAACTAAAATTTATACTGCCTGTACTGTTTACATTTGTTACTGTACTCTTTTTTTCCTGTAAATCCAAAACAGAAGGCACGGGAGCATCAATTCCAGCTTCTGAGGTGAAAGATTATGCTGTACTGACGCTTAGCCCCAGGAAAGCAAAAGTAAATTTCGATTTCCCTGCTACCATACAGGGCCAGCAGGTGATAGAAATCCGCCCGAAAGTGGATGGCTATGTAGATGCTATTTATGTAAAAGAAGGCGCAACTGTTAAAAAAGGCCAGTTGCTATTCCGTATCAATAACCCTCAGTATGAACAGGATGTGATTACTGCCACTGCCAGTATTAAAAGTGCAGTAGCCAATGTGGATGCTGCTAAAATGGAAGTGGAAAAAGTAAGGCCCCTGGTTGAGAAAGAAATTGTAAGTAAATACGAACTGGAATCTGCCCAGTATACGCTGGAAGCAAAGGAAGCAGCACTGGCACAGGCAAAAGCCACCCTGGCCAATGCTCAGACCAACCTGGGTTATACTATATTAAGGAGCCCCCAGGATGGTGTTATTGGCAATATTCCTTATAAAGTGGGGGCATTGGTAAACAGTACTAATACCGAACCTTTAACCACCCTTTCCAATATTGGCAATGTATATGCCTATTATTCCCTGAATGAAAAACAATTGCTGCAGTTTTTTGCTTCCACACCGGGGGCTACCATTCAGGAAAAAGTAGGGAAACTGGCACCTGCTACATTGATACTGGCAGACGGGACAGAATATCCGGATAAAGGGAAAGTGGAAACAGCAAGCGGGTTGATAACTACCGAAACCGGCACTGCCAGCTTTAAAGCCATTTTTATCAATCCCCTGGGCATTATAAGGAGTGGTGCAAGTGCCACTGTAAGAATTCCCACGATGATAGAATCTGCCATTGTAATTCCGCAAAGTGCCACTTATGAATTACAGGATAAGCGGCTGGTATACCAGGTAAGCAGGGATAATAAGTTATCCAGTGTAGCCATTACCACTACACCTACCGATGACGGGAAATATTTTATTGTGAATTCCGGATTAAAAGAGGGGGATACCATTGTGCTGGAAGGGTTGATCGGACTGAAAGACGGCAATCAGATTATACCCCGTAAAGTGAATACAGACAGTATCTATACCAATGTTCATCCCATCAAATAATTATGATTAAAACATTTATTGAACGGCCGGTATTAAGTACCGTTATTTCTATTATTATTGTTTTACTGGGTGTATTGGGATTGTTTAAACTACCCATAGAACAATACCCCAATATAGCACCGCCTACAGTGCAGGTATCTGCCAATTATACAGGTGCCAATGCAGATGTAGTATTGAAAAGTGTGATAGTACCCCTGGAAGAAGCAATCAATGGTGTGGAAGGGATGACTTATATGACTTCCTCTGCCAGTAATGATGGCAATGCCAGTATCAGTGTTTATTTCTCAGTAGGGACTGACCCTGATAAAGCAGCGGTGAATGTGCAAAACCTGGTATCCAGTGCCACCAGTCAGCTTCCGCAGGAAGTAGTGAAAGTTGGAGTTACGGTGCGTAAACAGCAAAGCAGTATGCTGCTGATCTTTGCATTATACAGCGATAATCCGGCGTATGATCAGACTTTTTTACAGAATTATGCCAATATCAATGTACTGCCCCAGATAAAAAGGGTGCCCGGTGTGGGGAGCGCCACTACTTTCGGCAGCCGTGATTATTCTTTACGTATCTGGCTGAAGCCGGATCTCATGTCAATATATGGGTTAACACCGGAAGATGTTTCAGCAGCATTAAGTGAACAGAATATTGAAGCGGCCCCGGGTAAATTTGGGGAGAATGGCAACCAGAGTTTTCAGTACATAATCCGCTATACCGGTAAACTGCAAACCGTACCTGAATTTGAAAAAATCATTATTAAATCGAAAGGCAACGGACAATTACTGCACCTTAAAGATATTGCCCGAGTGGAAATAGGGGCACTCTCCTACAGTAATACCAGTGCTGTAAATGGCCATCCGGCAATTGGAATGGCCGTTAGCCAGACAGCCGGATCCAACGCCCGGGATGTAATTAATTATTCTAAAAAAGTAATAGAAGAAGCAGAGAAATCCTTCCCGCCAGGGATTCATTATACCACACTGGTAGATGTAAATAAATTTCTGGATGCTTCTATAGAAAAAGTAATTGGAACCCTGCTGGAATGTTTTGGTCTGGTATTCCTGGTGATCTTTATTTTCCTGCAGGACTTCCGTTCTACCCTGATACATGGTATTTCAGTACCTGTATCCATTACAGGTACTTTCTTCTTTCTGTATATTTTCGGGTATAGTATTAATCTGTTAACCCTGTTTGCCTTAGTACTGGCTATTGGAATTGTGGTGGATGATGCCATTGTGGTGGTGGAAGCCGTACATGCCAAACTCGAAAGCGGCTATCAATCGCCCAGAAAGGCAGCCATAGATGCCATGAGTGAAATAACGGGTGCCATTTTATCCATCACACTGATTATGGCGGCGGTGTTTATACCGGTAACCTTTGTCAGTGGGTCAACCGGTGTATTTTACAAACAGTTTGGGGTAACACTCGCAGTTGCCATTGGTATTTCTGCTATCAACGCTTTAACCCTTTGTCCGGCCCTTGCAGCATTGTTTTTAAGGCCACCTAAACATAGTCCTCATCCGGAACACCAGAACTTTCTCCAGAAATTTGGAGTAGGCTTTAATGCATCCTACGATTCACTCACTTCCAGGTATACCCGAATTGTACATTTTCTGGATGTCAAAAAATGGATTGTTCTGCTGAGTGTGGTTGTTTTTGGAAGCGGGTTGTATTACCTGATGAAAACCACACCATCCAGTTTTGTGCCAGATGAGGATCTGGGTACGGTTTTCGTTACAATCAGTCTGCCTGCTGCTTCTTCTGCTGAAAGGACCAAAGTAATTGTCAATCAAGTGAGCGACAGTGCCAGAACTATACCCCAGGTGGAAAATGTGTTCCGGATTACAGGCCTGAACTTTATAGCAGGTAGTGGTAGTTCTTATGGAATGGTGATCCTGGAACTGAAGCACTGGAATGAACGTAAAGGGGTAAGTAACCAGGATGTAATCAAAACATTATATGAGAAAACAGCAAAGATCAGAGAAGCAGCTATATTCTCACTTTCATTACCAACAATCAGTGGTTTTGGAGGCACCGGCGGATTCTCCTTCCAGTTACAGGATAAAGGTGGGCATTCTATTGCAGATTTTTACCAGGTTTCCCAGAATTTTCTGGCGGCTTTAAATAAACGGCCGGAGATTCAATATGCAGCCACCCCTTTTAACCCAGGATTTCCGCAATATGAACTGAGTGTAAATGTGGCAAAAGTAAAAGATGCGGGTATTGGAGTGGATGAGATTTTAAGTACCATGCAGTTTTATTATGGCGGTTTCTATGCCGGCAATTTTAGTAAGTTTGGCAAGCAATACCGGGTAATGATACAGGCGGATACCAACTACCGGGCTAACCTGGAAGGGCTGAGCAAAATATATGTACGTTCTGCAGGCAATAAAATGGCCCCGATTACAGAATTTATTACCATGAAAAGGGTATATGGGCCGGAAAGTATTTCCCGTTTTAACCTGTTTACTTCTATCTCGGTTAATGGCAACCCTAATCCCGGATTCAGTTCGGGGGAAGCTTTAGTGGCCATTAAAGAGGTAGCTGCTAAAACATTACCACCGGGATATGGATATGAGTATTCCGGTATTAGTCGCGAGGAACAAAACAGTGGCACCCAATCCATCTATGTATTCATCCTCAGCCTGATATTTGTGTATTTATTACTGAGTGCACAATATGAAAGTTATTTATTGCCATTTGCTGTATTATTATCCATGCCGGTTGGCTTATCCGGTGTTTACATTTTTGCCCGGATGTTTGGCATTGGCAATAATATTTATATGCAGATTTCGCTGATTATGCTGATTGGATTACTGGCAAAAAATGCCATCCTGATTGTGGAATTTGCTTTGGATAGGAGGCGAAAAGGAATGGGACTGGCAGAAGCTGCAGCGGAAGGAGCAAAAGCCAGGTTAAGGCCAATATTAATGACATCTTTCGCCTTTGTATTTGGCCTGATGCCCCTGATGTTTGCTACAGGCGCAGGTGCTTATGGCAACCGTTCTATCGGGACCGGAGCTATTGGAGGGATGCTGATTGGAACTGTATTGGGTGTACTGGTAATACCTGGATTGTTCATCGTATTTCAAACGCTCCAGGAAAAAATACGTACTAATAAGTACGATGCAGATGGAGAATTAATTGAACCAACTGAAAGCGGAGCCAGCGAGGGATAATAAATCCTGATGAAGCTTCCTTTATAAATAAACGCATGTATCAGACTACCATGAAACTAAAATATTTTTTACCAGAAGGAACAGGGATTTTGTTTATATTATTCCTTTTGCTACTGACTTCCTGTTCTATTATACATCCTTATCAGCGGCCAGCAGATATTGCTGACAATCATTTGTACCGGAATAGCAACATAACAGACACCAATAGTATGGGTAAATTACCTTTGAACAGTTTGTTCAGGGACAGTATCTTACAATCTTTACTAAATGAAGGTATCCGGAACAATACGGACCTTAAAATAGCGGTGACCCGGATTAAATCTGCCAGTGCTGCTTTTAAACAAAGCAAACAGGCGTTACTACCTTCTCTGAACCTGACTGCAAACCCAGTGTTCCAGAATATACCAGCACAATTGGGCGTACCGCAAACCTATCAGTTATATGCAGGCGCTGCCTGGGAAGCAGATTTGTGGGGTAAACTGAAAAGCGCTAAAAGAGCTTCCCTATTATTACTGTTACAAAGTGAAGCGTATAAAAGAGCCGTACAAACACAACTGGTTGCTGATATTGCCAGTAACTACTTTTTATTAATGGCATATGATGAACAATTACAGATTACAGAAAAAACAGTAGCCAACCGGAAGGAAGAAGTGGAAACAATGAAAATTCTAAAAGAAAGCGATGTTGTGACTGGTGCGGCAGTAGTTCAAAGTCAGGCCAACCGTTATTCTGTGGAAATTACCATACCAGATTTGAAACAACATATCCACGAATTGGAAAATGCCATTAGTATTTTATTGGGTAAAACACCGGATACATTGGTAAGAAGCAAATTACAGGATCAAAAAATTACAGTACAATTGCAAACAGGTTTACCTATAGAGTTATTAGCAAATCGACCCGATATTCAGGAAGCTGAATTACAGTTGAGGAGTTCTCTGGAAATGGAAAATGTAGCCAGAGCTTATTTTTATCCAACTTTGAGTCTAACTGCTAATGCAGGATTGGTTAATACAGGTATAGCCCAATTCTTTAGTCCGTCTTCCTTTTTTGCCAATCTTTCGGGAAATTTAATCCAACCACTGTTCAGCCAGGGTCAGAACCAGCAGCGTTTAGAAATTGCTAAAGCCAATAGTGAAGCTAACCTGATGAGTTTCAGGAAATCTTTATTAACTGCAGGGCAGGAAGTGTCTGATGCATTGTATAGTTACCAGACAGCAGTAGAGAAAGAAAGCCTTCGTTTGCAACAAATCAGTTACCTCCAGAAATCGGTGGATTATACCAAAGAATTATTGAATTATTCATCCAAAGCCAATTATACGGATGTGTTAACTTCTGAACAAAGTTTATTGGCAGCACAACTGAACAGTATCAGTGATAAACTGCAGGAACTTACGTCTGTGGTGAATTTATACAGAAGCCTGGGAGGGGGCTGGAAATAAGATCAGTAATGGAAGAATTTATATCTAATCACGCTTCTTTAAGCCCTTCCAGCTTAAACCAGCTGATTCAGTAATTAATATGGCATATTTGGAAAGAATCCCTTTAAGGATGGTATCTACTTTTTCAAGCAAAGCTTCCCTGCTGATTTCCCCGGTATAAATGAATTCATAACTGGGTAAATGAAATGTATTTCCCTGACTGTCTGTTACATTCTTGGTAAAACCGGTTGCTTTTAACATCTTCTTGATCTGATGATAATCACTTGTTGTGGCATCCCTGTGCAATTCAATCCTTAAGGTAAATGTTGCAATTGTTGACATAGTACAATAAATGAGTCGGAAACAAATATCTGATTATTTTTCATAAATAAAATCAAAAAAAAGTATTAATATACTTCCTTTTTTTATTTATAATCTGCTTTAAAAATAAGGCACGGACAGGTTAAATTAAACTACCTGTATTTTTACTACATTTCTCTATTTTTTCATTATTAATCAATTATTTACAAAATAATAAAATTTTAATAACTTTGAAAATAAACTTGTTCTCAACTTTACTTATATGAAGTACAGCTTAATATAATTTGCAGTATCTTTTATATACATTATCAATATTTTATAAAATACTATTTTAACTATATAATGTACTAAATAGTTTTATTTTTAAATTTTTATAATTACTTATATTACCTGACACTTACTTACATTTTATAATCTAAAAAAAGA
>Ga0208872_1000381_pt1 | contig 34486 bp, 30 predicted proteins | sample CryBogCBH12Aug08_FD_185508 | JGI IMG/M metagenome (GOLD analysis project Ga0208872, IMG submission 185508) | Freshwater microbial communities from Crystal Bog, Wisconsin, USA - CBH12Aug08 (SPAdes) | ecosystem: Environmental > Aquatic > Freshwater > Lake | place: Crystal Bog, Wisconsin, USA...
ATCTTTCATACTGCGCCCTTAGATTGGTTTGCCAACCACATCGAGCTCCGTCAAAAAGCGCAAGAGGCTTGGGAACTGCTTGATGATAAAAACCGTGGGCTCATCAATGCAGTTCTTTTTGAGGGAGATCTCTTTAAGCGCTTTTGCAAGGGGCCCAGTTCCACCAGTCACCATCACAATTACCTTAATGGCAATATAGAACACACTTTAGAGGTTGTCTTTAATGTTGCCCAAAACATGCGGCGCTATCCTACCGCCAATGAGCAACTAACTTTAGTCTTCGCTTGGCTGCACGACGTCGGGAAGGCAGATGAATACAACCCCACCTTCGATAGCGAAGATCCCAGCAAATCGTACAAGCTCACATCAGATGGATTTTTTCATGGCCATAAGATGAATGGCTTAAACCTGATAGTTAAAGCGCAATTAAAATATCTGCCATCCTACCCAGTAGCTAGCTTTGATAATTTACGCCACTTGATGGAGGCGACCGTGAACTCGGGCTCTAGTGGTTTTCGTCCCCCTCAAATGCTCGAGCACTTACTGGTTAGTAATGCGGACAGTGCATCGGCAGCTGCTAATCTTTATGCAAGGGCTTACAGGCCTGGTCAATCCTGGGGAATGGCACCCGACAAGAGTCTTAATTTTCGTTATGAGGTGTGATCATGGATAACCATATCAACACCCTCAAGCCTACATCGACGATTTGCGAAGCTATGCCAGCTACCGAGGCAACTTCTTCAGAAATGCTTGCCGCGACTGTGTTAAAAATTGAAGGAGCGTACTCGCCTTCAACCATAAGAGCTTATCGCGCCAACTTTGCAAGTTTCATCGCCTATTGTGCTGAGCTGGGATCGGCCCCTTTACCAGCTAGCGCAACTACCATAACCAGTTATATTTCTCATCTGGCTAACGGCCATCTGAAATCAGCCAGTGTAAGAATGGCTGTGACGGCGATTGCGGCGATTCACCGTCTGAATCGATTGGATGATCCCACTAAAGATCCAGATGCCCTCTTGGAGGTAAGGCGAATGCACCGCAAACTGGGGCGCTCTAGTAAGCAAGCTCCGGGAGTCACGCACACGGTTTTGGAAAAGCTCATTAGTGTGACGGATGATTCGTTACGAGGGATTAGAGATCGAGCGCTTCTGCTATTAGCCTATGACAGTCTTTGTCGTCGCAGTGAGTTAGTGTCGCTTCGGATTGAAGATATTAGCAATCTGAATACCGGTAAAGGATTACAGATTCGACTGCGCAAAAGCAAGACTGATCCCAATGCCATGGGGAAATGGTTGCATCTCTCTAAAAGGACACAGAGAGCCATTGAAGATTGGATTGATGCTTCAGGAATAGAGGAAGGATTTCTGATTCGCAGAATAACCAAACATGGTGGAGTCTTGCCAAGAGGCATTTCAGGCGGACATATTAACCGGATTTATAAACGCATAGCAGCAGAAGCAAAGTTAGATACAGATATGGTCGAGCACATTAGCGGTCACTCGATGCGAGTGGGGTCTGCTCAAGACTTACTTAATTCAGGTGCAAGCATGCCAATGCTGATGAATCGAGGTAGATGGACTAAGACGGATACGGTAATGCGGTATGTTGAGAATGCGCAGGTGGTGATTTGAGCAAAACCATTTTAAAACCACCTAGACAGGGCATCTACTCCGTCTACATACTAAAAATATAATCCGACTCAGCGCACCAAGTCGGGGAATTTATCCACTTTGATGATTTAGGCGAAAATTAATGTATAGTATAGCCAACATATCTGTGAGCTGTTTTAGCCTCTTGTTAAGACTATCGCCTCAGATTCAAAAGAAAGGGTTGTCCATGCATTCCATTAAAAATAATGCACTATTAGTTGCAGGTATGTTGTGCCTTGCGAGCATTTCAAACTTCGCCTTTGCTACCCCCGTCCCTGAGATGGATGGGGACTTAATTGGTCAAGTTGGTCTAGTCATTGCTGGAGTTGTTCTCATTGCCAGACGTGCAATGAATAAATCAAAAGAATAAATTCAATTGGGTTTACTCCCAAATAAAAACCGCAATCAGAAAATTCAGATTGCGGTTTTTATTTGGGATCAAGATTCTCTTAATGGCTACCAATAAGACCAATACCCAAAGCCTATGACATAGAGTGCCAGTAATGCATTGGTTACTGCATGAGCCATCACCGCATCCATTAACTGCCTTCTTTGCAGGTAGGCTAAGCCAAAAAATAAACCGGCCACTGATCCCGCCAGAATATCAGAATGCACATAACCAAAGAGCAATGACGTTATTCCTAAGGAGGCAATCACACTAGCGGACTTAAGGCCTTTTCGGTCAAGCCAATCTTGAAGATGCGGCTGAATGTATCCCCTAAAAGCAAATTCCTCGGCAATAGGCACAATCACCGCAGCGCCCACAGCCCGAAATAAGACCCAAAGAATCGCTAACCACAGGGGGGCTGTGCTTAGCTCATTCATGAAATGAGTGCTTTGTTCCTGATTTACTGGGATGAGCAAAATCCAGAGGATAGATACCACTACTCCGATAGCTATCGAAATAAAGGATGGTCTAGTTAAAAATAATAAGAATGGTTTTCGAAAATAATATAAAACAAAAGCTGCAATCAAAACATGAACTGGATAGAGCCAGGAAAAATCTGGGTAGATGGCTTTAGTCAATAAACCAACAACGATTAAGGATATTAAGGGGACCAATAAGGCGGTAGAACCAAGCTCTAGATGCATCTTAGTTCTTTCTTCTTTTTGAAAAAATTGTAAATTTAAAACTAAAAGCGCAAGAACAAATGTAATTAACAGGTTAAGCCATCCTCCAACTATGTGAAATCCATTGATTGCTACCTCAGGCGACCAGTAGTGCCCGATAGCCACTAGAAGAAAGATTCGAAAGGCATTTAATAGAAACATTATTAAGCCGGCAATTGGAATAAGGGGAATGGCCCTATGCATTATTAAGGACTCGCGCTGGATCATTAGATAGGCGCCCAACAAAATGGCAATAAGTGACATACCCTCATATCCCGAGCAAACAGGAAATATCTCAACCTTAAATTGACTAGAGCCAAATACTGGGGCTCCTCCTACCAACCCAGGCAAGACCTCATAACCCAAACCAAAAATATGTGAAATCCTAGAGGTCAAATCAATTGTTGGAATCAATAATAAGCTAGACCAGAACTTTACCAAAACGTCTGTTAATCCAGGGTTACTAAGGAAAAATACACCAACTAAAATAATAAAAATGAGGGGCTTGTTTTTACCTCCTAATTTTAGGAATTCTTTAATAGGAAAAAGAGCATCGCATATACTGTAAGTGTATGCGGCCCAAATTAAAGGGCTAATAGCATAGAGAATTGACTGCCAAGAATAAGGGTTTAATACAAGCTGCTCTGGATTTTGAATGATAATCAAAATTCCCAATAACGCAAAGAAAGTAAGTATGCCCCCTAAAACAGTGGTTCGACTGAGTCCAATCCGGTTTAAAGTAGACAAAAATTGTGGGTTGCCTATTTCCTTGCTAACTATGAAAATACAAATCAAGAGATAAGTAAGTAATCCGTAAACTAGAAGCCTTTGGCTATATGCAGCCATGAAAAACTGATAGCCGCCATACTCTCTTAAAAATTCATTAAATGTCTGACCTGATTGACCGATATAAGTTCCCGGCGAGTATTTAAAAAACCAAAGAGAGAATAGCTCTATAATGACAATAATACAAATTAGGCTGGTTTTTTTAATAAATACATTCATATTATGATTATATTTGTAATGCATTTAATATAAGTCCTTAGGCAATGGAGTTAGGATTTTGGTTTAAAGCATTCAGATACTACGTCTATATTTTCAAAGTAGCATTATGATTCTGTATTATTTTATCGGACCAAGTTCACCTAGAAACTCTAGCTCGGTAATTAACTCCTTTTACCATCCAGCGACAGGCTCTGCTGGGGTTTGATAATCCAAAATTGAGTTAGACATGCGCTTTGCTCTAAAACCAGCCCATTGCCAAACACTCATCTCTAAATTTTCTATTGAAACTTTCTTTGAGGCGTCTTGGCCAGTTGTAAATAGAAGGCTTGCTAACTCCATATCACTTAGCAACTTCTGTATTAGCTAATACGCATATCTGAGTCCAGGGATACTTTCACTCAACGGTAACGCTCTTGGCTAAGTTTCTTGGTTTATCGACATCAGTCCCTAAGGCGCAAGCCGTATGATAGGCAAGCAGCTGCAATGGTACTACATGCAGGATTGGCGAAAGATTGCCATAGTGCTCAGGTAGACGGATGACATTGATTCCTTCACTACTAGTAATGTCGGTGTCCTGGTCGGCAAACACATAGAGCTTGCCACCGCGTGCTTTGACCTCCTGCATATTGGATTTGAGTTTTCCCAATAAGTCATCTTTGGGGGCAACGGTTACTACAGGCATTTTTTCAGTAACCAACGCTAGCGGGCCATGCTTTAACTCTCCTGCCGGATAAGCCTCTGCATGAATATACGAAATCTCTTTCAGTTTTAGGGCCCCCTCTAGGGCAATCGGGTAATGCATCCCACGCCCCAAGAAAAGTGCATTCTCACATTTAGCAAAGGCTGTACTCCAAGCAATAATTTGCGGCTCAAGGGCCAGGACAGCATGCAAGGCTTTTGGCAAGTGCCGTAAATCTCGCAAGAGTTCTTTTTCTCTTTCTGGAGAAACTCTGCCGGCACGCTTTGCCAATGAAACAGTCAGGAGATACAAAGCAACTAACTGCGTAGTAAAGGCCTTGGTAGAGGCAACACCAATTTCGGTGCCAGCCTTAGTAAGGAAATTCCATTTCGTTTCACGCACCATGGCGCTACTGGCCACATTACAAATTGCTAATGTAAATTGATGACCCAAACTTTGGGCATGACGCAAGGCAGCCAAGGTATCTGCAGTCTCTCCTGATTGTGAAACCACCACAATTAAGGCGTTGGGATTTGGAACAGTGGTGCGGTAGCGATATTCGCTGGCAATCTCTACTTGAGTAGGTATGCCAGCAATATCTTCCAGCCAATACTTGGCCACGCATGCTGAGTAATAGCTCGTTCCACAAGCGAGAATCAATATTTGATCAAACTTATTCCAATCCTTAGGATCAGCACCAAATAGCTCCGGACCAAAGGCGGTGATATTCGCAAGGGTGTCACCAATGGCTCGCGGTTGCTCGAAGATCTCTTTTTGCATGTAGTGCTGATAGGGACCCAGATCCACTGAATCTGTTTGCGCAGGCATAGGTTTGCGCTCTCTTTGAGCTAAATTTCCAGCCTGATCAATAATCTTAACCTCCTCAGCACTCAAGACCGCAATATCACCTTCCTCTAAATACAACATAGAGTGCGCTCTACCAGCAAGAGCAAGCGCGTCCGAGGCTAAAAAATTCTCACTTTCTCCGAGCGCGACTACTAATGGTGAGCCCACTCGAGCACCCACCAAAATTTCGGGACGATCCTGGGCAATAACGCCAATGGCATATGCGCCATGTAAGCGTGGCAAGACTGATCTCACTGAATCTACTAAATCTTTTTTCTTACTTGATAAATATGCCTGATGAATCAAATGCGCAATGACTTCAGTATCAGTTTCTGAGGTAAATACATAGCCTGCAGATTTCAATTCTGCTCGAAGAGCTTCATAGTTCTCAATAATGCCGTTATGAACCACCGCAATCAATCCACCGGAGATATGCGGATGTGCATTTTGGGTGTCTGGTTTTCCATGGGTTGCCCAACGTGTATGAGCAATGCCCAAAGTACCATGAAAGTCCTTACCCTGCTCCGATAGCTCTGATACGCGCGCGGTAGTACGTGCCCGCTCAATCGGATGCGTTGGGTTATCGCCGTTAATGACCGCAAAGCCACAAGAATCATAACCCCGGTACTCGAGGCGACGAAGGCCCTCAATCAAGACATCAACAATATTCTTGCGCGATGCTGCGCCAACGATTCCGCACATTACTTTTTTGCCTTTGCAGATTTAATAACATCCATAGGAATCATACCTGTACGTATTTTTCAAAAGGTAAAGTTGCAATTATCGGACTCCGAAGAGATTTCTTGCCATACGTTAATATACTGCTGGCAACGTAAGCATCACTTACTTTCGTTGACTGGAAGCTAAAAAGATATTTACAAGGATGTCTATGAATTAATCAATCTTATAAACACGACATCTTAATAATCTCTCTATCAACTTTGAAACACTTAATATTTTTTAGAATGCAATTCCACAGAAATCAATAACCCTTTCCCGGCTAAATTTTCCCGATTTTGCCGCATCTACAAACTGTCGATGCTTAACTAAAATAACCAAAACATCCGCGACTTTCAAGGCATCCTCTAAATCGATCAGAGCAAATCTTTTATCCTCTTTTATATTTGGCTCAACAGCGACAAGGTCATAACCCTGAGACAGAAGCATTTGTGCAATATGGACCGCAGGAGACTCTCGCAAGTCATCAATATCCGGCTTAAATGCCAGTCCTAAACAAGCAACCCTAGCTTTGCGACCTGTTCTCGTAGTGGCATCTGCCACTGCAATTTTAATTTGATCAACAACCCAAGCAGTCTTGCGATTATTCACCTCTCTTGCTGTTCGTATTACTTGCGCATTCTCAGGATCACGCGCCACAATAAACCAAGGGTCTACTGCAATACAATGTCCACCAACGCCGGCACTAGGCTGCAGAATATTTACCCGCGGATGATGGTTCGCCAACTGAATAAGATTCCATACATTAATATCATCTTTAGCACAGATTAAGGAGAGTTCATTAGCGAAAGCAATATTCACATCTCGAAAACTATTCTCAGTTAACTTGCACATTTCAGCGGTTTTAGCATCGGTCTCCAATACCGTACCCCTAACAAAAGTACGATAGAAACTGGAAACTTCTTGTGTTGCTTTGGGGGTCAATCCTCCAACAACTCGATCGTTCTCAACTAACTCCACCATGATCTTTCCTGGCAGTACCCGTTCTGGGCAATAAGCTATGAAAACAGTGGATACATCAACACCCTCTTCACTCAACACTTCGGACATTTTTTGTGTAGTGCCAACGGGGGAAGTTGATTCTAAGATCACCATATCACCATCCTTAATATAGTTTGCGATACTGCGAGTTGCCGCTAATACAAAATCAATATTGGGTTGTGGGATGCCCTCACCTACATGAAATGGGGTTGGTACGCAAATCATATAAATATCGCCCGCTTGAGGGCTGGTAAATGCTTTCAACCGTCCAGCACTAACAGCTGAGCGAACATAAGCATCTAAATCTGGCTCAACGATATGTATCAATCCTTGGTTTATTGTTTCAACAGCATAAGTGCTCACATCAATGCCAATCACTTGATATCCATTACTAGCAAGGAGTGCCGCTGTTGGAAGACCAATGTACCCCAAACCCACAACACAAATAGTTTTATTTTTCATTTAAATCATTCCTAATACGTCAATAATTCTTGAGCATGCCTTACCATTACCATAAGGATTATAAGCGCGCGACATTTTTTTATAACTCGCTGTGTTATCAATTAATTCGGACACATTTGCCACAATACGCTCTCGATTAGCTCCAACCAATCTTACAGTTCCAGCATCAACTGCTTCAGGACGCTCAGTCACATCACGCATAACAAGTACCGGCTTACCTAAACTAGGAGCCTCTTCCTGAATACCACCACTATCAGTGAGAACAATATAGCAATGCTTAAGCAAATAGACAAAGGGTTCATACCCCAATGGATCAATTAAATGGAAGTTACATAACCCCATCAAAATTGAATTTACTGGTGCCTGTACATTCGGATTAAGATGAACAGGATATACAAAATGGATATTGGGGTATCGTATTGCTAATTCTTTTAATGCCTCACATATTTGTAAAAATCCATCCCCAAAGTTCTCTCGTCGATGACCTGTGATCAATACAAAACGATCTTGTTGCCAAGAAAATGGCAAGTACCCATTCAATATGCTCAATATGTTTTGCTGGCGTAAGACATCCGAATCAATTCGATTTAGCACCCAAAATAGTGCATCGATAACGGTATTACCTGTAACTGTGATTTTCCTTTCAGGCACCAGCTCATCCAGCAAGTTTTGCCGACTAAAAGCTGTTGGCGCAAAATGCCATCTGGTAATTTTACTAGTAACTTGCCGATTGAATTCCTCTGGGAAGGGTGCATAAAGGTCATGGGTGCGTAAACCTGCCTCAACATGTCCAATAGGGATGCCCGCATAAAATCCGGCAATAGCTGATGCTAACGAAGTTGTTGTGTCTCCATGCACAAGCAAAGCGTCGGGCTGATGATTCTTTAGTACTGCACGCATTCCCAATAATACAGATGCCGTTATATCAAATAAATCTTGACCTGCTTTCATGAGATTTAAATCAATATCCGGTTTGATATCAAAAACCTTGAGAACTTGATCTAACATTTCACGATGCTGGGCCGTTACGCAAACCTTAGTTTCAAAAAGATTTGGGTGCGCCCTAAGAGCATGGTACAGGGGCGCCATTTTAATTGCTTCTGGCCTCGTGCCAAAAACCAACATAATTTTTTTTGTCATTTACTTATTAGTCCATTTAATATTAAAAGCACCCTTGTAGTAAAAAATTTCTAGCAAGTTAGCCGTTAGTAGCGCCTATATATCTCTTGCTTAGAAAAATGCTCTAAAGCTTTTCCCCTAAGCTCGGCTAAATAATTAACCGCCTCCATAGATCCTTCCGGAGGTGCCCATACCGCAAGATCCTTTGCGCTCAATAAATCAAATGGGCCAGGTTTTATTTCAAGAAGAATTGATCCTGTTGTAAAAGAAATTACCGTATGCCAAACATCTGGAGCGATTTCTACGCCAGCATATACATTTTTCTGCTGACGATATTGTTCCGTTCCAAAGTATGTAGCTGCTTGTAGTTCACCACCAATATCAAATGTCAACAAAGCAAACTTGCCTTGAATCGCAATAAGCGTCTCGATTTTTTGGTCAAGAGAATGGCGATGTGGCCTTATATAGCTGTTAACCTCCACCGCATTTAATAACCGTTGACAAGGATCAGAATAACTTTTATGAATATTGCAGTGCTGCCTTAGACGCGAAGAATATATTGCCTTTTGCACTAGCAACTTGAGATTCTCATCGGAAAAAAGAGTAGTACTAATCTCGGCCAACTTTCAACATAAATAAAATTTAAAGAATGGGGGGCTTAATTCAAATAGTTATTCAGTGTAGAAAACATCTTGATTTGAATGCGACTCTAAGAACTCATATCTTATAGTTTTTTCCAGCCCTTTAGTAAGCGTCACAGGAGGAATGAACCCAGACTGACCTATAGAGGAGCTATAGACTGAATTTGAGCAAAACTTCTTAACGCGAATGGAGCTAATGGGCAGCTTTACTCCAGAAATTACCGCCGCCAAATCAAAACACTTGCCAATGAAAAAGCCAATGAAAAAAGGAATGCGAAACTTACGATTTCTCGTCTTCCCAAGCATACGATTAACCAAATCTACTAGTGAATTCATTGTAAAGTCTGGTTTATCTGCATAATTATAAATGTGAACTCCAGGATGAAAGCGTGTAGCGTAAATAATGAATGCTGCAATATTTTCAACATAAGCCATAGACTTCCTGTTCTCACCATTACCTACCATGACAAATTTTCCAGAAGATATCTGACGCAACAAGTTATACACATTACCTCGGTTTTTTTCACCAAAAACAACGGTCGGGCGCAAAATGACCAAGGTACGATCGGATGCAGACTCATTTTGCCAAGCTAGGAAAATTTTTTCCGCCTCATATTTTGTCCGGCCGTACTCATTAAAAGGAATAATAGCGCCAGACTCGTTTGTCCCGATCGGTGCAAAACCATACACAGCGACCGAGCTTGTGAAAATAATCGTCTTTACTTTTTTATCCCTGGCGACATTGCAGATATTTTTAGCTCCGTTTACATTGACCTCTTGATATAGCCTAAGAGGCTTGACATCATCTCGGTGCTCTGCTGCAAGATTTATTAGTAAGGAGCCTTCATTGATAGTCGATCTTAAACTCTCTATATTTCTTACGTCTGCAAATTTATGTTTATCAGGAAAGGAAGTACTCGCATTTATATCAATAATGCTTAATGAAAAATCTATGTTTTTATTAATCATCCTGCTAAGCCTAGATCCAATAAAGCCACTACCACCTATCACAGTGATTTCCATAATTCCCTTTTATTAATTGCTATTAGTCAAATCGTGCATAATTTGAGTCACTGCGGTGCTAGTTGAAAAGTTGTTCTGTGCAAAAGTAACGCATCTATCTATTAATTGTTTATCGTGTTTCAATAATTGATGTAGCTCTAATATTTTTTTAGAAAAGTCATCAGCAGAATCATTGGTTATATACCTACCCAGTTTATTAATTTCAATGATTTTTATTAAATCATTTCCAGGATTAATCCTAGCAACGACTGGTAATCCGTTAATTAAATACCCCATGAATTTTCCAGGAATATTATGGGTCTTATGACGAATATCAAGCATAACTAGACCAGAATGACATCGTTTATATAACTGCGGGATGTCTGATGGATTAATTTCATCTAAAAAAATTATATTTTTCAACCCATTTCTAGTGGCATTATTTTTTAACTCTTCTTTCTCGCCCCCCCTACCTACAAATAAAAAACCAATCTCTTCGTTATGCCTAAGAATTTTTGCAGTTTCTATTAATAATGACAAATTTTGGGCCACGCCCATATTGCCTGCATAAACAAAAATAATGCGATTTTTAAATTTAGATAAATCAACGGTAAAGTCTGAATCCGGTTTTAAATTATCCGTAATCCAATTATTTAACACAACAATCTTTGGATTGTGCGCAATATCTAGCTGATGAAAATACAATAGATTTGCAGGGGTCTGAACTCCTATTATATCTGCGACTGAATATTGTAATTTTTCAAAAAACTTAAAAAAATTATAGATAATTCCCTTCTTAAGTATCCCTAAATTTAAGGCCCACTCAGGAAATATATCCCTTAAAATCAAATAAGTTTTTGCCTTGGTCTTTATTTTTAGAAGCTTAATAAGCGGTCCAAAAAAAATGGTTGGTGAGTGCCAAATTATATAGTCCCAACGCTGCGTCCATAATGGTGACTTTCGCAAATTAAGATACATAAAAAAAGATAAAAGAGATTCATTAATGGTTCTTCTGAAAAAATTAATGTCCTTTGTAACTGGGGTTGATAATCTAAGAACTTTAATACCATTCTCAACCCCATAACTCCAACTTTTTTTTAAATGGCTGTCAGGAAGAACAACTGTTAGATCATAATTTTTCCTTCTAAATTCCTGGCATAAATCATCAAATAAAACTGCAGTGGAAGTCTTCATGGGAGGATAAGCGTCAGTAATTAAAAGAATTTTCATTCGCCTACCAGTTCAATATGTTTAGGATGCTTTTGACCATACTGTCCTATTGATGTAATCAACATAACTTACAACAATCCTTAGAATTTGTTTAGATACAGATGAAGACATGTAATCAGGGACGGGTGAGACTATTCTTTTGGTTCGATCATGCTGAGCCATAACTATATTTACGGCCTCTAGAACTCTTTCCCTCTTTAGTCCCGCCATAATTAGCGTTCCAACATCCATTCCTTCTGGACGTTCGTGCGCGTTACGAATAGTAATAGCCGGTAAATTTAGCAGAGAAGCTTCTTCAGTAATAGTTCCGCTGTCAGATACTACGCAAAAGGCCTCCATTTGGAGCTTGATATAGTCGCAGAAACCAAATGGTTTTAAAAATTGAATAAGTGGATTTAACGTACCAATTCCCAATGTATCCAACCGTTTTCTCGTGCGCGGATGCGTCGATACAATAATAGGGTAATTATATTTTTCAGCAAGGGCGTTTAAAGTATCAACCAGATCAGATAAATTTTCTAAAGAATCTACATTCTCTTCTCGGTGAGCGCTTACAACGAAAAAATTATTGCCATTTAAATTTAACACCTCCAAAATATTTGATGCTTTTATCTTTGGCATGTAAAAATCTAGCACCTCACGCATGTGAGAGCCTGTCTTAATAATAGTTTCATGGCGAATTCCCTCTGCAATCAAATAATTTCGCGCATGCTCCGTTAGCACCAAGTTAATGTCACTCAAATGATCAAGAACTTTACGATTTAGCTCCTCTGGAACACGTTGATCAAAACATCGGTTTCCAGCCTCCATGTGAAATACAGGGATCTTCCTACGTTTAGCAGATATGACCGATAGACAAGAGTTCGTATCGCCATATAGCAAAACTGCATCCGGCTTTTCACCCTCCATAACGACGTCAGACTTTTCAATTATGCGTCCAATTGTTTGGGCTACAGTATCACCAACGGCATCAAGAAAATAATCCGGCTTTCTAATACCCAAGTCATTGAAAAAAAGTTCGTTTAACTCGAAATCATAATTTTGTCCAGTATGCACCAGAATATGATCGGTAAATTTATCAAGCTCAGAAATTACGCGACTCATCTTTATTAATTCAGGCCGAGTACCAACAATCGTCATCACCCTTAACCTACCCATGCATAGCCTCTTGAATAATATTTAATTTTTGCAACAGCTTTTTTACGCCCTCAACATCTAGACGCTTAGTATTATGCGATGTATAGTCCTGAATACTGTCGATATTAGCATCTCCATCTACAAAATACTTGCTGTAATTTAAGTCTCTAGAATCAGCTGGAATCCGATAGTACCCCCCCAAATCCTCAGCTCGCGCCATTTCCTCTCTCGAGACCAGTGATTCAAAAAGCTTTTCACCGTGCCTTGTCCCAATCGTCTTAATTGTATTTGACGCATTCAAAAGCTCTTTAATAGATTGAGCCAATACAGCAACAGTAGAGGCCGGTGCTTTTTGAACAAAAATATCTCCAGGGCGTGCGTTCTCAAATGCATACATAACTAGATCAACAGAATCATCTAAGGACATTAAAAAACGAGTCATGTTTGGATCTGTAAGCGTAATCTGCTTGCCGGATTTAATTTGATCTAAAAATAACGGGATTACTGAGCCGCGAGAAGCCATCACATTCCCATAGCGTGTTGCACATAAGACTGTTTTATTGGGATCGCACAATCGTGAATTGGCGATCATTACCTTCTCCATCATCGCCTTGGATATGCCCATTGCATTAATAGGATAAACAGCTTTATCGGTGCTAAGTATTACGCAACGCTTTATTTTATTGGCAATTGCAGCTCGCATTACGTTTTCTGCACCCAAAATATTTGTTCGAACTGCCTCCATAGGATAAAACTCACAGGAAGGAACCTGTTTCAGAGCAGCCGCATGGAATACATAATCCACTCCCTGCATTGCATCACTAACGCTATCGTACTCTCGCACATCTCCAATATAAAACCTCAACTTATCGTTACTTAAACTAATGCGCATATCCTCTTGCTTCTTCTCATCGCGACTAAATATTCGAATTTCTTTAAAATCCGAATTCAAAAAATAATGGAGGACGGCATTTCCAAATGAACCAGTGCCACCGGTTATTAACAATATTTTATTTTTAAACATATTTATTCTTTAAATTGAAATTCATGCATTTCGGCAACTAATTCTCTCCATGCCGGTGAAATAAATCCAGTAAAATTTTTAAACTTACTGGCATTTAATGACCTATTGATATTTAGAGCTTCATCTGAAACTATATCTATATCCTTCTTATAAACCTCAGAAATTATTTTTAGTAAATTAAATTTAGAAATTGGTTCTGATGCTACATGATACAGACCAGTCATTTTCGGCCTAGTTATGACATAATCACGAATAATCCTTGACAAGGAAACTGTTGGAAGCCCGGAAAATATAACTTTTGAATAACCATTACATTTATCATTTTGAGATAAAAACCATTCCAAAAGACCATTTGATCCATTTAATTCATGACCAATAATTGACGTACGTAAAGTTACAGCATTATCACCGTACACTTCGCCTATAAACTTAGACCTTCCATACAGATCTTTAGCATCGGATATATCAAACTCAAAATATCCGCCTTTATCACCACTGAAAACACAATCTGTACTAATATGAATTAGCTTTGCATCCAATAATTTAGCAAGTTTAGCCAGTCTATGTGGCAGCAGGGAATTAATTGGCAAAACCCTTAATGGATCATTTACTTCGGCCAACTGTTTTATTAATCCAACGCAGTTTACTATAACGCTTGGCCGAGAAATTGTTAAAGCATCAAGCAGTGAATCAGAATCCAATACATCAATACCCCGCAAGATTATTGCTTTGGGGGCTAATAAGCTAATTTTTTCCACTAAGGAATTTGATCGGATAGTTCCATATACTTTATAGTCACTTACCTCGCTGATTACTTTAATCATTGCGCTCCCTAGCATTCCATTGGCGCCTAATACTAATATATTCATAAAAAATTCTTATTAATTATTCAACATTTAAAATTGGTTATTTAATTAAAACTAAATTAAAATCAACTGACATTTTTATCGCTGATATCAACAACAAATTGGAGAGTTTCATTAGCGCATCGCTCCCATGAAAACCTATTAGTCAATTCAAAAAAAATATTAGATATTTGGGTTCTTAAATTTTCTGAAATTATTAATTGTTTAATTTTTTGGGCAATGTCATACGGATCCTCAGGATCAAAATACACTCCACTTAAACCCATTATTTCAGGCATTGGCCCCATTCTAGAACAGGCGATAGGAAGTCCGGCAGCCATCATCTCCAATAAAATATTAGGCATATTTTCGCAGCTAGAGGCAAAAATTCCAAGATCAGCATCTTTGTATGACTCACTTAATATTTCATAATCAATAAAACCACTATATTTAACCCAGCTTTTATTAGGATCAAAATTCACAATAGCATTATTTAATTTTTTAATGGAGTTTGCGTTAACTGGTGGGCCTATTAAATCAAGAGCCAAAGGGAAGCCCTCTTTTCGAAGTTGATATACGGCTTCAACGACATTCCACTGGTGTTTATAAGGATCGATGCTAGATACGTAAATTAGTTTATAGGGTTTAAGATCGCCATAATTAGAGATTGAAAATTGTTTTTTAGGATTTTTTTTAAAGATAGGATTAATTCCATGGGGTATTATGGCAACTCTTCCATTAATACTTCCAGTAATATTTAATACTATTTTTTTAGCATACTCAGTCAGAAAAATAATACCCGCTGAATTTCGAAAACAAAAACTCTGAGTCACTCGAAGGAGCAACATTTTTATTACCCCTACGGAAATACCATATCTTCTTAACTCCCTAAGTTCGAATGGAAGCAAATTCTGACTTATACTTACTATTGGCTTAAATCCTCCAGCATAAAAGGCGCCGGGAACAAGTAATACTGTACAACCTTCTGCTTTTGCAGCATTCGAAAAATGGAATATCTGCCAAAATAACCGCCAAGGCAAACTTTTATTCAATAAATTTGGTGTAATTTTCTTTAACCAAGGCCGATTATGTATCCTCTGCAATACGCCATCATTACCCCAAATGATTATTTTTGATACACCATGGGAGGTGGGGTCTGCTGCATCTAGTAACTCTATAAGATGTGTTACCCCACCGCCTGAACGTATATTAGTTGCATCAATTCCAATAACCGAACACATTAAAATAAGACCCTTTTGTTAATTATGAAACACAGACTCCAGCCCAAAAGAGAGGTGATTATATCGCCTCTATTACAGCTTTAGAATTCTGCAGATCTGTAATTCTTTTCAAAGCGGATCCCCAAGTAGCATTCCAATTAAAAAATTGTTTAGCAGATTCGCGTGCGTTAATGCCAATCCCATTCCTAATTATTGGATTTTCCGATAAAAATAAAATCTTATTTGCAAGTGAGATCTCGTCATAGGGGCAAAACAAAATTCCTGTCTCACCATCCTTAATAATTTCTCTATTGCATATATAGTCTGGAACAATTGATGGAAGACCTGAGGCCATATATTCTTGAACTTTAATAGGACAAATAATATCAGTTGATCCAGGCAATACAGCTATATCTAACGCAGATAAAATACCTGGAACAAATTCTTTTGGAACTAAGGGCTTAAAAATCAGTATATTGTCAATTAATTTTAATTTTTTTGCTAGCTCCTGGCTCTCTTTAAACTCTTTGCCCTCTCCAATCATTATTATTCTTATATTTAAGTTAGTATTAGATTTATTAATAATATCAGCAGCTAAAATAAGTCTCCTTGTATCATGATAAAATGCATAACTACCAAGATATCCAACCAACACAACATTATCCTCTAGGCCAAAACTATCCCTTGTTAGTTTACGTAAGGCCGGCTCTCGAATAAATTCGTTCGAGTCAACAGCGTTATGGGAAACAATAATTTTTTTAAAATCTACACCTTCATTGCTCAGTTTATTTCTTAACACCTCTGACTCTACGACTATAAAGTCGGCATTTTTATTCTTATATTCCTCCATTGCTAGTGCTCGATTGCGAAAGAAAGAGTATTTATAATCAACAAGATGATCCTTCCATTCCAGCACATATGGAATACCCAATAAGCGTGCAATTTTTAAGCCAGAGCAATGAAGTCTACATGAACGCTCCCAAATTAAATTTGGCTTATATTCAATCGAATTAACCATTAAAAATTTAAATATTTTTTTATCATGCTGAATATCTCGCCATTCTGAAATACTATTCGATATAAGCGCTATTTTTTTAATTATTTTCGAGCGCCACGAATTGGGGATTATTTGATTTAACTTTAAAATTGGCTTCAAATCACTACCAATATTATTTTCTATATCCCCGCCACATATGTGATGAACTCTGTGCCCCATTTCAATCCAACTATTTGCAACTCCTGAAATTTTACGTCCAACAGAATTAATGTAAAAACTTCTTCCGCTGCACAAGTAAATTATATTTATATTACTAATGGGGAATTCTCCTATTTTTGATAAGATTCATGTCAATAAGTGACTCGAGATACATTTAATATTTACAATATTAAGTTCAAATATATTTTACAAATTTTGAAGGAACCCCTGACACAAGTACACCCTCATCTACAGAATTAACCACTACAGAGCCTGCGGCAATTACAGAACCTTTTTTGATTGTAACCCCAGGTAGGATAATAGCTTTTGCTCCAACCCAAACATCATCCTCGATAATGATCGAAGAAGATATATGTTTTTCAAAATTTATTCCATTAACCAAACTTAATCCCCCGGTAATTACAGTTGAGCCGTAAGAAAATACAACTCTATTACCAACACATATTTCAGCACCATCACAACTTTGCAAAATAACACCCTCATTTAAAATTACACTGCTACCAAGTGTTATACATTCACGTCCAAAAAATAAAACTCCATCAGCAATTTCGCACTGTTTTCCAATAGATTTTAGAGTGCACCTGCCATAAAATCCCCTCCAACGTCTTCGAACCATTTTTAAAATTCGACTTAATACTAGAAATATGACCCCAATGATCTTCATTTAAATAAACTCTAAAGTAAATGCTTTTTTAATTCAAGTGTACTCATCAATAATTTGAAGCCATTTTTGCTTATACTTGTCTGGATTATGATTTTCAATTACAAAATCTCTACCCTTTTTTCCAAAAAATAAACGCTTCTGCCTATTAAGCAAAAGGTCTATTACCTTATTGGCAAGAAGAATATGATCTCGTGGTGGAACTAGATAGCCCCACTCCCCATCATGAAGCCATTCAGGGATTCCACCTACATCACTACCGACACAAGGCACTCCGCATGCTAAGGCCTCTACACCAACTAAACCAAATTGCTCAGAATAAATACTTGGGCACACAAAAACTTGTGAATTTCTATATAAATCAACTATTTCAGTGTGACTAACAAACCCCTTAAATTCTACATTTTCACTTAACTCTAAATTTTTAAAACAATTTACTAACTCATTTTTTAAACCCCCTTGCCCGCAAATTAAGAGTTTTACCCTTGGGACCGAGTTTTTTACAATTTTCAAAAATTCTGGCAATAATAAAACACCCTTCTCCTCAATTAAGCTGCCAACGTAGAGAACTATAGGATCACCATCATGCGTTGCTAATTTTGCTTCAATAAATTCAGAAGACACGCCTAGGGGAATATAGACTGTTGGCGTATAACCAAGTGACTCGGACTTAAGCTGTATTTGCTTGCTTGGACAATGGTAAAGCTGGACATTTTTCTTGATAACAGGCCTTAAGCGAAAGTCCAACAATTTGTAAAGGGCTGCAGATTGAAAAGATGTGCAACCCCTTTGCCAGCATTTCATGCCTATTCCCAACTCACAAGACAATCCAGTGGTTCTAATATTCCCCCATGAAGTTGCACAAAATAAATTGGGTCCGTGTAATGTTTGTATAACTTTATAATCCCTTAACGCAGAATATATTGAAAGTGGAAATTTAGAAACTAAATGTACCCTTACCAAGTCTGGCTGTATTTTTTTCAAAAGATTCTCTAAAGCACGATTAACTTTAGGTGCCCAAGAGAACTTTCCGACTCTAGCAATCAATCTATTTCTTGCGACAAGACATACATAATCATGATCCGAAATATCTTTTGGCATTGTAATAGCCTGCGAGAATGTATATACCTCATGCCCTGCCTCTTCATAAGCAAGTCGCTCAAGACGAAATACGGCATCTCCTCCGCCACCAAAATGAATATGATCATTGATCATCAGTATACGTTTAATCACAACATCCTATAGTGTAAGCAAATTGCATGAGATTCCTAATATCAATAAAGCTATATTTAATGTTCTAGTAATAAAACAAATTAGCTCTATTGATCTATAGACTTGCTAAGGGCTAATACCAAACAAATGATGAAGCATGTATTAAAGTTCCCCGAACTAAATCCTTGCCAAAAATTATGCCCACCAACCCCTGCAATAAGAGATGAAATTAAATATGAAAAAAATGCAAGGGCAAAATTTCTATCTATGATATTTTTCTCTTTAATCCTTTTCAATAAATCTCTTACTGAATAATAGATGAATTGAAAAAAAAGGAATATTCCAATTACTCCAGCCTGCTCAAATGGAAATAAAAGCACGCTATGAATACCATAATCAACTCGGTACTCAGCTTCATTATTAATGCCAATTGGTGCCACGTAAAAACCACCGCCAATCAATGGCAGCAATGCACCTGCCGTGTATGTAGACCATATTGAGAGATCAAAAGTTTGTGATACTCTTCCTGCAAGGCTATTATCTTCTCCATCATTATCTTCTAATCTTTTAAAGCTTGTGCCAGAAGCAAAGCTTTCCTCAACCCTATCGATTTGACCAGTAGTTATTATTAAAATAGTAGCCGATACAATGAAAACTAAAAAATGCTTCCTGAGGCGGTTATTATAAATTAGAAGGACTATAAGCGATACCAATGCTAAGCCTAATCCAGTGCGGGCCCCCGAATACACAAGGGGCCAACCAATGATACATACAATCAAAGGCATTATATATTGCATGCTATTTTTTTTTGAATTCAAAAAAAATGTTAAAGCAAAGCAAAAAAATAATGCGCTGGACTGTGCAAGTTGAAAATAAGATGCACCATAGGGTCCAACCAAAACACCCTCACCGACAAAAACTTCAAGGTTTTGATTTAAAACTACAGAAGAAGAGCCTCCTATGCTACCTCTATATTCTAAAAAAGTATATATAAAAACAAAAATCCCACAAATCACCAATAACCCATGAATAATTCTTTTTCTTTCAGTATTAAGCGGCACCAATAAGGCCATATAAATAACTAAGAGTCCCATTAGATATCTTGCTGCCGCATATAATGAAAAATATCCATAGCTCCAAGGCAGAAAAAATATAGACCATACAAGGGCACAGAAACAAAACCAGTAAACTAAATTTTTCCAAACTGTAAATGATTTAGGTAAAAAATTAGGTTTTCTTAATTTTGGTAGAACCAATATTAACCCAATAAAAAACATGACATCAAATATACGCGGATTTGTTCTATCAAATGGGGTAATTGTTAATAGGGGTCGCTCATAGGCAAAACATAAAATTAATCCACATAACCAATAAAATTGCCATTTGGTTGCTTGAAGTATGCCCTCAATTGGTGTATTGGTATATTTTAAAGGATTTATTTTTTTTTCCAACATAATTCTAGATTCAACTGTGAATATTATCCTTCATCACTTTTTTTACCGTAATATTACGTCAATTATTATACAAATAATAGTATTTATATTTAATTTATTATTTAAATAAATATTAGAATTTTTTTAAATTTATGTAATAATTTTTTACAATATCACTATAGATTATTAATAAGTTTTTGGCAAGTATTTCCAAAGAATATCTTTCGACAATAAATTGTCTTATTTTCTGTGGGTTATAAGAATTTCGATTATTGTATATATCAATTATTACTCTCGATAATGAGTTAGAATCTTCAGACTTTAATACAATCCCCACTGAATCATCAATTAAAGTTTCAGGGCCGCCACATATGGTCGTCACAACAAAAAGTCCAGTAGCCATAGCTTGTAGCATTGATACATTTGCAGTCTCTGATCTGCTCGAAACTATGTACAAGTCAGATTCAATAAATTTTCTTAACATCTCGTTTTGTGAAACTCTTCCTGGCAAACAAAGATGCTTTGAGAACTGCGGATCATTCAACCATTTAGAGAATTTCTTTTCGTTCGAAATATTCCCCAAAATAGTGAGCTCCCATTTCATATGCAATGGCAGTTTTGATAGCGCAGAAAAAAGAATATCAGTACCTTTTATATGGCTTACATCACCAGCAGTAATAATTTTGAAGACTTCCCCATTATTATTTCTATGAGTAAAGTCAAATAATTTGGTATTTATAGGGTTAGGCAATACACCACTTACTTTTATTAATCCTGTAGATTGGATGCGCTTAGAAAAACCAGGACTCACCGCATAAAATCCATGGATTTTGCTCCCCATCTTGCGAACATATGAACCAACCCTCCATGGAAACCTTGAATCTGACTCAAAACCCGAATAGTGCTCCTGAACGATAACAGGAATACCAAATTCGGATCCTATTTTTGCGGCAGCATATCCTGCTGGCAAGGAGACATGTGCATGTATTATGTCGGGTTTGCCCCAATTTTCTTCTGCAATTTTATATAATTCTCTTAATTTTTCAGTATATTTTTGAAGATAAAACCTATAAAAAAAACGATTGCGTAAGTAACCTTTAGTTAAATTGGGTACAGGAACATATAAGCGCCTTCCATCAAGGAGACGAATTGGCTGCCCCCAATAGTCAGAATCTTTGGGAATTTCCACATTGTCAACCCCCAAATGTAAGACATACACCTCTACGCCGGCATCCAGAAGAAGCTCAATATGAGGCAGTACCCAGTTAGCTGACAATGGATTGACAGGGGACGGATGCCAAGATGGGACAACAAATACCTTCATAATTACTTAAATGCAAAAAATTAGGACAAATCTAGTCCTATGTGAAAATATTAATTTGATAAGATTCAATGGTAACTATTTTTTATACTATGGCTTGTAAGCAGAAATTGAATAGTGCGAAGTGCTTGAATTAGAAATACTAAAATTGAATCTATCAAGCGCCATTCCGATTATCTGCGTCATCCACCAAATTATATAAAAAGGATATTTGTTCCAAGGCCTTAAAAAACGTAATGTGAAGTAATTAAACTGCAAAAACCAACACCCCCAAAATCTAGGGCCAACTTCTTTAATTTCTATATTTATATAGCCACTTTTTTTCAGCAGGTATTCGAGTCCAAATCGAGAAAATCTATAGTAATCAAAGGGTTCATCATGAATTTTCCACATAAATGGAGTAATCATAAAAAGACCGCCTTGTTTTTTTAAAACCCTCATGCTCTCAACCAATAAACTCAATGGATCAGGAATATCATCCAATACATTGAACATGACTACAGAATCAAATGATCCATCGTCAAACTGTAATGGTTTTGTAATATCAGCAGCTACATTAACGAACGTATTTATAGAATTAGTTATTTTATTATCTACCCCCACATACTCAGTGGCAGTTTGTAAAATTATCTCTCTAAATGGCGAATCACCGCAGCCTAGGTCTAAAACCTTTCCGGCATATGGATATTTAAGGATCTGTTTTAGTAAGATATTTTTTATTAAAAAATTATGCCTCTCAATCTGACGACTAAACCCAAGTTTGGCAAGCATTGAGATATTGGTTTTATTAATATCATTCCCCAAAATAGTAGCGAAGTCTGGATATGTCATCATGAGCATTAAAAAAATCTCGATTAATAAAATATGGAGAGCTTCCTTGCGTCATCGGCCCACGGTTAACGGCTAGAAAGGATTTATATCCAACCTTAGCAGCGATAATATCATCCCGACCTTGCGTATAGTCGATGCCCGGCCTCCCCCAAGGGGCAGCAAAATGATTGCAAACAATATTTAAATTGTTCTCAATAATCTCTTTAGAAATTTTAAGCTCATCATAAACTTCACCATCAGAAAGATTAATCAATTTTTCATGCCGTCTAGTATGGGATCCTATTATCATCCCCGCATTCAACATCTCTCGACAATCACTCCAACTAAGATAGCGTGCTTTATATTTTAAGCCAGGGATAAATGCCTCTATTCGACCATCTTTATTTGCTACATTAGAGGTATATTCCGTCATAATAAAAAAGGCAGCGGAAATATTTCTCTCATTTAAAATGGGAACTGCAATATCTAAGCAGCTATCCATTCCATCGTCGAAGGTAACGCAAAAATATCGCCCGTCTATTTTCTCTCCAGAATTAATCATCTCTACTGCAGTATCAAGTGAAATAAAGTCCCCATATTTTTTCATATAGTCTAGCTGATTAGAAAAATTTTTCCTTTGATCTAAATATACATAATGATAAAAAGGAAAACGTATCCAATTATTAGAATTATCTACTTTTCTCGGAATTGACTTTAATTTGACAAGTGAGTGATTAATATAATTCCTAGTCCTCACCAATCGAGGTATTTCTTTAAAAATATCACTGTAATTCTTAATTAATTTTGGGGTTTTCAAACTAAAATTCCTAAAAATGATTCATTAATTTTGTGATTTTTCTAAACCTTTAGCATTACAATGTTTATAATCTAAAAATGTAAACTAAAAGCTATGAAATAACTTCCGGTGGAGCTTTCTTTAGTGCATGATGAAAATCATCAAACATTTCAAAAAAATCAATTCTTACTGCGCGCCAGCCCCAAGCAACTATCCCAAGCATAAAAAGCCCACCTGATAGTGAGTATACTATATTTAAAAACAATGAATCTACGTTAATAAAGTGGTTAAATGACGCTATAAAAAATCCAAAAAATATACTTAATAAGAAAGGTCTAGAAATTACCCTATAAACATCAAATTGGGATATTGGAGATTTCTTTGTAGCAAAAATAATTTGAGGATAAATCAGCAAAGTGGAGCATATCGCATAAGCTATCGCAACCCCAATTGCACCCCAATAAATACCAACTACAAATGAAAGCATTACCAAGGGGGACGTGATAATTCCCCAAAAGGCCATACGCTTTGATTGTCCCAGCGAAATATATAACCATCCAACCGTACTTCCGATTGGTTGAAAAAAAGAGGCGATAGCTAACACCCGAAAAATTGGTACCGCCTCAACCCATTGATCTCCAAGTACTAACTGAAAGATTTCTGACGACAACACTAATAGAGAAGTTATCATTAAAAACGATGCATAGGCAATTACTCTAATCCCCTTAAGATAATACCTACGATACCTTTCTGGTTGCTCTTTTAAGTGACTTAATACAGGAATTGCGATTGATGTAATTGGGCCAGTTATTTGGGTAATTGGAAGCAGGATTAGCGAGTAAGCTCTAGAATATAAGCCCAAATCTTTTGCGCCGCAATATCTTCCAATTAAAAAATTATCTAAATTGCGTGAAAAAAAATTAAAAAAACCGAAAATGGTTAAGTGACCCCCAAAAAATAACATAGGCCTTATTCCTGTCCCTATAAATGACCAGGAGGGAATCCATCGACTTGCTAACCATAAACCAATGGCATTAGTGGCAGAAGAAACAATTTGCATCCACACTAAAGCCCAGTAACCCATTCCATTTAATGCGCATACAACAGCAGTGACTACACCTATTACCATGGAAAATAAATCTATAAATGTAATTGCTGTTAAGCGCATTTCGCGACGTAATAGTGCGTCCTGTTGCGCTCCTAAACCGCTAAATATAAATGTTACTGACAGTAACTCTGTCACCAAAATAAGATGAGGCTCTTTATAGAAATCTGCAATAGCAGGCGCAATAAAAAAAGTAGTGCCGGCCAAAACAAAACTTAGTAACAAACCAACCCAAAAAAGAGCGCTTACTTGTGGCGAGGTAATATCAGTTTTTTGGATTGTAGCCATTGAAAGACCAAGATCCTTAAAAATTGAAATGAAACTCATGACAACCGCAACCATAGCAACCAATCCAAAATCTTTTGGGGATAAAATTCTTGAAAGAATTGCAATTGAAATTATGTTCAATATAAGCTTACTCAATTGTCCAACTAAAGTAATTAATCCAGAACGAGCAGAGTGATGCTTTAAATTTTTAATTGTGGTTTTATTCAAAAAAGTGCCCGATTAATTCAATACATTTTAAAAATTAAATTATGTTTTACTTCTAGCGATTATTACAATCATAGAATCAATGCAATACAAAAAATTGACCATTTACAAAATCCCAAACTTTTGGGATTTAGGAGGGTCGTTAAAAGAAGGGTTTCAATGGGGCGCTAGCTCCGTGCCCATGGCATTAGCGGAGTATATTTTTACTAATGGCAGCACTATTACTAGGCCCAATACTCTTAGGGAGCAAATAGGTTAATAAACTAGATATAAGATTAACCGGTGGAGCTGTCTTTTTAGAATACAAAAGTATGATTTAGAAACTTGTCACTAAAAACCGAGGGCTTATGAACTTAATCGAAAAAAATGTCTCGCACCACCAACTAGATTAAGACAACTTTTGCTTCATGATGTATGTTAATTCCTGGCTCGATTTCTTGATCTCCTCAAAGTCTGCTAACGCCGAGTAGCGCAGCTTGACTTCCCTACCCCTTACCCCCTACTCCCCTTGATCCCCGAGCGCCTCACGCAATCCTTCGATTTCGGCTTTGAGCGCTTCATATTGCGCCACTTTACGCTCCAAAAAATGGGCCGCTAGTTTAGCCTTCGATTTCAGGCCCTTTGGGGTAAGTAAATAGACATACTGAGACTTATGGGGGTTCTTGCTAAATCGCTCGGCCTTAATTAAGCCTTTTTCAATCAGGGCCTTGATACAGTAGTTCACTTTACCCAAACTAAATCCTAACGCCCTTGCCAATTCACGTTGACTAGCGTTGGTAGTAGTGCCAAGCAGCTTACGCATGAGCAAGTATTCGTCCTCTTCTAATGGACTATTTAACTTGGGGCCAGCATGCTTAGAGGCAGGCATAGGGGGGCTTTCCTTCAAGGAAAAACTTGGGCTTTATGGCTTTATTCTTGATGGGGACTGGGATTGACAGTCGGCACTAGAAATTTGGGCACGCTACCGCCCTGCCAGGGCATCTATAGCATTGTTAAATACAGCAACCCATTTCTATAAAAACCATAAAAAAGTGCGTTTTTTAATTACTGCAGAGCATCATTTTACCCCACGTTCAATTGCTGAACAGAGCTAGATAGCTCAATTGGTGCACTCACTTAGTGCACTCACTTAGTGCACACATTTAGCGCCCCCACTTAGTGCACTCACTTAGCACGCTCACTTAGCACCTTCACTACATCCGTTGACTCAGAATGGGGCTTGCGCCCCTGGACACTCTTAATTACAAACCCCGCTCACAATGGCAGATCGGTTTATCACCGTTGCAAATGGCTTACCTCGATCGATAAGCGTTGAGATTTACCCAATAACTCAACGAGCAACAAGGCGCGCACCTCACCATCCTTACTTACCAACAGTTTTTCAAAGAGTCCAGACAGGCCAGTAAAAGGACCTTGATCAATAGTCAGGGCTTCACCCTCCTTAAATAGAGAAGATGCAGAAAAAGCAGCATTCTCTCCACCCTGACTCAATGCCTTGGCACTTTTTTCAACAAAAGCCTGCAAAGCCTCGATTAAACGATCGGGGACTACTGTGGGCTGAGAATGGATACCAAAGCGCACCAAGGTGTGCACCCCTCGCGTAGAACGAATGGGATACCAGTTGCTGCTTACCTCATCCAGATTAATAAATAAATATCGTTTGAATAGGGGTTCAATTGCATGAATTAATTTACCCCTACGAACCCGCTCAACAGTGCATAACGGTAAAAAAGTTTGATAGCCTTGCTGCTCAAGATTGAGCCTGGCTCTTTCTTCTTGGGCTGGTTTTGTATGAATTAAGTACCAGGTCATTTCAATAGGCCGCAGGCTTAGCAAGTCAAATCAGAAAAACCAAATCAACTTAGTTAGATTGCACTTAAGGTGTCAGCAAATCCCAGGCAAGTTTATTTGAGTCTGTCTGAGAGTCCAGCAAGTAAGCGCTACTAAGTCCTTAAGGCTTGCGATCATCCGATTTACTATCGTAGCCATTTTTTCCATAGTAGCTACCTTTATAACCGTAGCGCCCATACTTGCCATATTTTCTGCCGTATTTGAAGTAACCAAAAATGCCACCGTAACCATAACCATAGTTATAGCCATACCGAATTCTGGAGGGCACAAAGCCATTGAAGATAAATCCATCGATGCGATGTCCTGATTTAGCAAAGACTTCAAGTGCTTCACGCACTTCAGTCAAGCTGACCATTTCTTGTCGAACGGCAAACATCACAATATCGGATACCTGCGCTAAGGCTCTCGCATCGTTAACTGGTAAGAGTGGTGGTGAATCGATAAAGATAAAGTCATAATCATTACGCAGACTAGACACCAAGTTCTTCAAGCTATCGGTTGAGAACATATCGCCTGGATTTTTTACCCTTGGTCCTGCAGGTAAAAAATCAAAATTGGGATACATCTCTTTCAAAATAGCGTCCGAGGCATCAGTGCCATTCAACAGCACCGAAGAGAGGCCAGGATTCTTAGGATCAAAATCCAAATATCTGCGAATGGAAGAGCGGCGCAGATCGGCCTCGATCAGCAATACTTTTTTACCAGTCACTGAGAGTAAATAAGCTAAATTAGCTGATAAGAACGATTTACCCTGAGAAGGTACGGCCGAAGTCAGGAGCAAGACTTTGGCTTGAGGCTTATCTACCAGCGCAAATAAAATAGAGGTACGCAAGGCTCTTAAGGCTTCCACCACGGTAGAGGTGGGTTCAGCATGTGCCAGCATATAAGATTCAAGCTCACCAATATCTTCCCGCTCCATGGCTTCAACTTGTTCAAGCGATAAGGGCACCACACCTAAAACGGGTTGACCAATATTTTGCTCAAGCTTTTTCGGATCTCTTACTACGCCAGTAATAAAGGCTAGTAACTGACACACGACAAAACCAAGGGCCATTCCTAACAAAGCAGCAATAGCTACTGTCAGGGGTTTATTTGGTCTAGCCGGTCTCTCGGGCACTACCGCTGGATCGACTACTGCCACGTTACCAACAGTACCCGCTTTGGCAATTTGTAATTGCTGCGCATTATTGAGCAAACTTACATAAAGCTGATTGTTCACCTCGACATCGCGTGCTTTACGAATGTAATCTTGCTGCGTCTGAGGTAAATTAGAAATGGTCTTTTCTAAGGCGACCGATTGGGCTTGCACCTCTTTGAGTTGCGAATTAATTGCTTTGAGAAGCGGATAGTCAGGCTGGTATTGCACCTGGAACTGCTTGCGCTTGAGCTCTAACTCTTGACGGGATTTCTCGATATTGGTGGTCTGGGTCAGAAGCTCTCTAATCTCACCTGGTACATCCAGGGTTTTCTTCTCATTTCTGAAAGTGTTGAGATTTTGTTCTGAAATCTCTAAATCGGCTTTTAAGCGGGGCAATTCTTTATTTAAGAACTCCAAGCTTTTTTCAGCCTCTTCCGATCGGCGGTTAACGTTTTGATCAACGTATGCTTTGGTAATGGCTGTGAGCATCTGGGCAGTTTGACCTGGGTTAGTACCCTCAAACGTCACCTTGATAATGCCTGACTGACGCTTGGTTTCTGCTGCGGTCATGCGGCCTAAAATCGCACCAACACGAGAGAGCGTCGAGAAGACCTTTAACTTAAAAACGGTGCCAGGTCGTGCTTTCAGAGTCGCTAGGGAAAGTTCAATCTTGCCATCGGCAGCTTCAGCAATTTGCTCGGTACCTTGCCCTTTGAGAAGCTCTTTACCCTCATCATCAGTTAAGGTCCAAGTACGCTCTGGCCCTACTGTAAGAAACAGCGCTTCCTCATACAAGTTTTTAGGAATCGTTAATTTTTGTACTTTTAGCTCTTCGCCACCCCAGGCCAAACTACTACCACCCCACAGTGGCTTTGTTAAGCCATCGGCTTCTTTACTTAAAACACGGGATAGCCAACCTCCAATGAGGGGCAAACGGTTATCGACTGCAATCGTAATGTTGGCCTTTTCATTTTCTACCGCCGCCCCGATCACCGTGCGCGAACGCAGGATTTCGATTTCACCTAAGACAGGAGATTGCTGAACATCCAGTACTTTTGCGACCTGGCTCAATGCGCCTAGACTCGAGCCTTTTTTCTCTTCTACCTGAATCAGCGCATCGGCAATATAAATTGGGCTGGCAAATAGGGCATACAAAATACCGAAACACAAAATGGTGACAAAGGTAACCAAAAAGTACCAACGGAAGAAAAGCACATTTTCAATAATGTCGATTAATGAAATGCCACCCTCTTCTTGGATTTGAGCTCCCGCATACGATTTCTCGTTAGGGCTAAATAGCTCGGGGTTCTGATTGGGGATATTCGCCACGGTGGAGTCGATTACGTTGGGATAAGTTAGAAAGGGGTGTTCGCTACAGCTTGGACGCCCGAGGTCAATGGGAAGAACTGTCCTACAAAACGGCCAAGCTCGGTAATGTCGGTAGGCGATACAAAGAGCACATCACGCGGACGCATCGTAAATTGCTCCGCCAAAATGAGTGAGGATGCATCAGAAGCATTGAGTTGATAAATCAAAGGCTCGCCATTTTGATCCGCTCTCATCACATAGACTTTTCCAGGAGCAGCTGAGAAGGGATTTAAGCCACCCGCATCTGAGATGACCTCAGTCAAGGACATACGGCCACGGCGCATCACGTAAGAGCGGGATTGATTGATACCCGCCGCATTACCTAATTCACCTAAGACAAAGATCTTGCGTACTTGGCGATCCGGAATACTCAAGACATCCCCTGATTTAAGGATGATGTTGGCAGAGGTTTCACCGCCATAGTAGATACGATTCAAATTAATATTCGTGGTGACTTTATTGCGAGTGAGAACAGCGTTATATAAATCTGCTTCTGGCGTTAAGCCCCCTGCTAAACCAATCGCATCAGTAATTCGTAGTGGTTGATCAGTCACAGGCACGATGCCTGGTATCTTGACTTCGCCAGCCAAAAATACTTTTTGACTACGAAAACCTGCCACATCGACTTCTACCTGTGGATCTTTAATATAGCGACTGAGTCGTTGCGACAATTGCTCCCGAAACTGCGCGATCGTCAGACCTGCAGCCTGGATGTTGCCCACAAATGGAAAATAGAGCTCGCCGCGATCATTAATGGTGCGCCCCGCTGGAGTTGCAGCGGTGCCTCCCTGAGACACCGTGGTCGTCACAGGAGATAAATCGGGGTTGCCCCAAACAAAGATCCGTAAGGTGTCTTGAGGACCTAATTTGTAAGGTGCGACTGCTTCATCTGAGTTCGCAAAAGGTCCCGCTCCGACAGAGCGCTTTTCATCAGAAAGCTGCTCCGCATTCATATCTTTGACAAGCTTAGGGGTAATTTTGACCAAGGTATAACTGGTGCTTGCTGGTTCCTCAGGACTTTCTTCAACGATCGGGCTCTTAAAGTAACGCGCCGACATTCCCGGCAACAAAGTACAGCCCGACATTGCCAGTCCTAAGCTAGCAAGCAAACAGGTGCTGGCAAACAATCGCACATTAAACAATCTGGCAAATAAGTAAGCTTGCTTTAGCGAAGTCTTGCTAAAGATCTGGCTAATTTTATGAATTAGTAAAGTCGCTCGCATTATGAACACAAACCTAACTGTTGAATTTTTTCTGACCACAATTGACACTCGGACCATATTTGCTCAAAGCCCTTGGCATATTCTTGCTCGCTACCCCCTATTGGATCATCAATCGCCTGGCGGCCATTCCAATGGGTGAGTAATTTTGTTTTTCCTAAGGCAATCGGTTGACGTTGATTGACCCAATCCAAATGGCGTGGCTCCATACATAAAATCAAATCCGAATTGCTTAGATGCGAACCCATTAATGCTCGGGAGCTGTGGTGATAAAGCTGGGAAGACATATCAGGGAAGCGTGTATTCATTAAAATCTGCATAGCGGGGTCTGCTGGATTACCATCAAGTGCTTGGGTGCCTGCTGATTGTATCTGCACATCCTTACCATCTAGAAAATGCCGCAAAAAAACCTCGGCTACAGGGCTGCGGCAAATATTGGCAGTACAGACAACCATAATCCGAAAACTCATTCTGATTCATTCGAAGATGGGGTTGATTTCATTGGGTTGTCTGCCTGCTTTTCTGCAGATGAAGAGCGCGTACCCCGATCAGAATGTCTAGAGGATGTTGAGGAGCTTCGATGCTCACCACGATGGCGACTACTTTGCGATTTACCACCTGCACTATTACTATTACTTTCGGTACGAGACTTATTACGCGAAGCTCTCGCCGCAGATTGACGACGACCTGAAGCCGAATATCTTTGGGCCAGCGAAGACCAGCCAGGCGCAAAGTAAGCACCTAGAGCGCTAAACAAGACTCCAAAACCCAGAACCGCCCAAATCCCGTCATTGTTTTCAGAACCAACATCATCCCCAGACAGACGATAGAACACCAGCAAAAAATAAACTGATAAAAAAATAGCACCCCATAAAAAACGTTGGAATTCCGTCCGGTAAGCTCGTCCCATATTCGAGCGCTTACTTGGAGGTGTGCTCCACTGCGAAAATCTTCTTCGCAAAAGATCGAAAGCTAATTTAGGGGTCATGAAAGAATGGCTAATAAACGAGTATGGGGCAGACGATTATTTTAACTTCTATTGAATTTTGGAATACTTTTTGACTGCAATTTCATGCTTTGACTCCAAATGCTTGCTCTAATGCAGTCCGTGAAGCCATTTTCTTCGCTTTAGAACCTAAATGAGACCCGATTAACAGGCTCTTAGGGGTTTATTTCTGCTTTTTGCTCGCCATTTTTCTTGGGCTTACCCGAATGGTTATGGTGATTGTTCTCTAAAAAAGCCTTGGACTTTGCTAAGACCCAACGATAAAGCAATAAATACGCCAAGACAAAGACAGCGATCGCTCCCAAAATGACTAGGGGCTGATCATAAAAAAGAGCCGCCACAACCCCAGGGGCAACGCTCAGAAGGCTCACTAGAAAACCCGTAATGGAATTTTTCATGACCGAACTATGCCCTTTGGCAATACCCGAGTAAACATAGGTCATTGCAATCAATTGGTGTAAGTGCAAACGGTCTGGCTGACCCGTAGATTTTTTGTGTTTTTTGCGCCGATACATCGAGTACAGCACTTCCGTAATCGGATAGATACAAATGAGGAAAAGTGCAAAAGGCGTAACGCTCGAGTTGCGGGTAGCTAGCAGAACAGAGCACCATGCCACACATAAACCCAACAAGTAAGAGCCACCATCGCCCAAAAAGATTTTTCCGAAGGGCCAGTTGATGAGCAAGACGCCGAAAATAGCTGCAAGCACAACGGGAATGATGCCAGCCAACTCGACATCACCGACTTGTAAGGCAATGGCCATAATTGCCAATAAGGACCAAGTGGTCACCCAAGAACATAAACCATTAAAGCCGTCGATGATATTGATTGATTGCGTCACTCCCCCTACCGCAAAAGCGGTAAACAGGATGGCCGCAGAGGGAAATCCCAACAAATAATCCACTGGTGCCCACCCAATCGAATGCAAGGTAGTGCCATTTAAAAAGTAGGCGATTACCGCTGGCATAAACCCAGCCCATAAACGCACAGCCACTGAGACTTGCTTGGTAATGTCTTCTGTAAAGCCAAAGGAAAAGACGAAAAATCCAAGGATAAAAAGTATCCTGAGAAGCTGCTTAGACTCCCCTTGGAGCACCAGCACACCGATCGCTAAAGCCAGAATAATTGCCAGACCTCCGATACGAGGAGTTGCTTTTTCATGAAAGCGCTGTACCCCCACAAGGGCGTCATAGGAATACTTGCCGTGCCATTTACTCGTTGCCACAATCAAACCAGCAAACAGAAAGCTCACTAGAAAAACGAGTGGGATGGTAGCAATTGTAAAAAAGGTCAAATGAATTCGCTCTATCAGGACATCTTCAGTCTCATGAGCGTCTTGCTAATGACCTGAATTGGGTTCGCCGACAAGCAAACATCACTGCAGATCAAAGGAAATCAGTCAGTTTCCTATCTCACCATGGCAAATCACAGCCAACAACAGCGCAAGACATTACCTAACTGCATCTCTACTCACTATCACTTCGGACAATTTAAAGCATTATTTTATTGAATGGTTGGCAGTTTTGTCAAATTTATATTGCAATGCAATGAACCCGGAGACTGGACAGTCGGCTTGAGCTAGAGCTACTTAGTTGCTTAGTAAATAAAGCCTAGATGAGAAGGGTTTTAGTCTTCTTCAAGATCAGGTCCACCAGGATGAAGGAGCTCCAAAAAAGCCTGTCGCCACTGACCGCTTCGATAGGCGCGCCAAAACCAGCGCACCACCATCAGCCCAGTTAAGCTGATCAAAGTCAAAATCGCACCAGCCATATCCGCCAGCCAATCATCAAAGCTAGGATCACGCCCAGTCAAGTTTTGCAGTATCTCGTCAACTCCAGCCAATAGGGCGAGGATGCCTAATGTGGTCATCAAGCGGGGCAGGAAGGGTTTATTGGCCCAACCAATAAAAATCAAACCCGCTAGGACAGCATAAGCAACAAAATGCAAAAGCTTGTCATTAAAAGTCCAGATAAAGCTACGCTCTAAGAATTTAAAGCTTCCTAGAATGACCATAGCCCAGTAAAAAGCCCAAGCAATCAGTAACCATGGATTTTTGCGGGCGTGTTCAATAAATTTTTCTCTCACACCTCAATCATAAAATAATTTCAATAAATGGGTTCTTTTGGGCTATTTTATGCAATACAGGCAATCTAAAGTCTTTTGCTAAGGGTTGCCTGAACTTTGATCAGCTCAAGATCAAGAAGGTCATAGAAAGGTACCTATTTTTCAGGGGCTAATCCCCCTCAGAAAAGAGAGCTTTCTCGGGGTAAGATTACGATTTAAGCAACTTCACTATCAAACTGCCCTCTTTTAGAGCTTTTAATACCTCTCATAACTCTTTATGGCTTTAGCCCACTCTGCCAACCAGTCACCCCAATCTTTTGATTACCCTTTGCAAGATGCGCAAGGTCTCACTTGTACTGCGCAGGCTTGGGCGAAGATTCCAGCACCGCTCTCCAGCTCTGAAAAGCAAAATGTACTAGCCCGCATTAAGCATGAGTTACTTTCGCAAAATGCAGTCTTGGTAGCGCACTACTATGTCGATGGGGATATTCAGGATTTAGCACTCGAGACTGGTGGAATGGTGGCTGACTCATTAGAGATGGCTCGCTTTGGAAAAAAACACCCTGCACAAAAACTGATTGTGGCTGGTGTGCGCTTCATGGGAGAAACTGCCAAAATTCTCAGTCCAGAAAAAACAGTGCTGATGCCCGATCTTGAAGCGACCTGCTCTTTAGATCTGGGTTGTCCTGCTAGCGAGTTTGCGCAGTTCCGTGCACTGCATCCTGAACGGGTGGTAGTAGTCTATGCGAACACTAGCGCCGCCGTCAAAGCACAAGCCGATTGGATGGTGACGAGCTCCTGTGCATTAGCGATCGTGCATCAATTGCATCTGGCGGGTAAAAAAATCTTGTGGGCTCCTGATCGCCACCTAGGTCATTACATACAAGAACAAACTGGCGCAGATATGTTGCTTTGGAATGGGGCTTGCATTGTGCATGATGAATTTAAGGGAGTTGAGTTAGAACGCTTGCGCCTGAAACACCCCGAAGCCTTAGTGCTAGTGCATCCAGAGTCACCCAGTAGCGTAGTGGCGCAAGCTGATGTGGTCGGCTCAACCTCAGCCATGATCAAGGCAGTAGTTGAAGGTCAGGCTCATGAATACAT